>CETH01158028.1_pt1 | contig 10264 bp, 7 predicted proteins | sample 361461 | NCBI WGS metagenome assembly CETH01 (sample SAMEA2622695, study PRJEB7988) | marine metagenome | isolation source: saline water (ENVO:00002010), including
ATACTATCAATCCAATCTCCTTGATAAAATCTATTCATAGAAAAAGAAATTAATGCTTTTCTTTTTGCTCTAGTTATTCCAACATAAGCTAATCTTCTCTCTTCTTCCAAACCACTTTGTCCTTTTTCCTCTATAGATTTTTGATGAGGGAAAAGTCCTTCTTCCCAACCTGGAAGAAAAACAGTTTCAAATTCTAAACCCTTTGCAGCATGCATAGTCATCATATTAACCTTTTGTCCCTCCCATTCTTGATCAACTGATGTCGCTAATGATACGTGTTCTAAAAAACTTTCTAAATTATCAAATTCTTTCATTGCACTTAAAAGTTCTTTTATATTTTCAAGTCTATTTTCATTTTCTAGATCTTTTTTATTTTTGAGCATTGATGAATAGCCCGACTCATCTAAAATTATTTGTAACAATTTAATATGGCTAATACTCTTTATATTTATGTCATTTCTCCACTTTGAAAGAAGATTTAAAAATAATTGTAAACCAACTTTAGTTTTAGGTTTAATCAAATTTTCTTGTATCATTTTTCTTGAAGAAGATTCTAAATTTAAATTATTTTTCTTTGAATACTCATGAATAAGTTTAATTGAGCTGTCTCCTATCGATCTTTTAGGATTATTGACTATCCTTTCAAATGCTAAATCATCTTTATTTTGATAAACGAGTCTGAGATAAGCTATACAATCTTTTATTTCCGCTCGTTCATAAAATTTGGTTCCACCAATAATTCTATAAGGAATTCCAACTTTTAAAAATCTTTCTTCAAATTCTCTTGTTTGAAATATTGCTCTAACTAGAATTGCGATATTATTGTAAGAGAATTTTTTTTTTATTTTTTCTATTTCATCAGAAATTCCAATTGCCTCATCTCTACCATTTTTAAAACAATTAAGGTTTACTAAATCGCCATCCTCCATGGTTGCCTTTAATGTTTTACCTACTCTATTTTGATTATTAGCAATAAGACCAGAAGCTACAGATAAAATATTTTGAGAGGATCTATAATTTTCTTCTAATCTAATTACCTTTGTATCTTTGTAAACTTGATCAAATTCTAAAAAATTTTTAATTTCTGCACCTCTCCAGCTATAAATAGACTGATCATCATCACCTACGCAACAAAGATTTTTATTTTTTTCAGAAAGTAAGCTTAGCCATTTGCTCTGTATAAAATTAGTGTCTTGGTATTCGTCAACTAAAATATATTTAAAGTTTTTAGAATAAATATCTCTAATATTTTGATTTTTTTCTAATATTTTTACAACATGTAAAATTAAGTCTCCAAAATCACATGAGTTTAGTTCAATTAATTTTAGTTGGTAAATTTTATAGATTGGTAATACAGTTTTTTCATATATATCTTTTTGATTAATTTTTACTTCATCCGGATAATATCCCTTGTTTTTCCATCGATCTATAATTGCAAGAACATATCTTGGGGCCAATTGTTTAATATCAATGTTCTCGGCCTTACAAATATTTTTGACTAATCTTATTTGATCATCAGTATCAATTATAGTAAAATTGGAATTTAGATTAACCGCTGATGCATGTTTTCTTAAAAGTTTAGCACAAATTGAATGAAAAGTTCCAAGCCAGGAAAGACCAATAGCTGTAGAGCCAAGTAGTTTGCTTACTCTTTTTTGCATTTCACTCGCTGCTTTATTAGTAAATGTCACTGACAAAATTTGGTTTGGATATGCCTTTTTTTGCTTAATTAGATTTGCAATTTTAGCAGTTAGCACCTTAGTCTTCCCTGATCCAGCCCCAGCGACTATAAGTAAAGGCCCATCTGTATGCATTACAGCCTCTTTTTGAGCTTTATTTAAATTTTTTAGATAATCAGAGTTTAACATTTTGAATATTTAATTATAAGTTGTGCAAATTGCTATGAGTAAACATAATTTATTTAATAAAAAAGTAAAAAAACAAATTTTAACTATAAATGATTTAATAGAAAGTTTTTTTAACAATATAAGATATTTTAGCCGAAATAGTAAAAAAGTTATATTAAGTAAGCATAATAGAGTTTTTTTATTTTCTGTATTAGTAATTTTTTTAATTCTTTCCTATTTCTTAATACCGACATTTTACAATAAAGATGTCATTAATACTGAAATAAAGAATCAGATTTTCAAGAAATACAATATTTCTGTAAAATTTAATGAGAAGATAAAATATGGATTATTACCTAAGCCTCATTTTGTAGCAAAAAACATTAGTCTTTTAAGAGATCAAAAAGAAATTGGTATTGCTGAAACCTTCAAGATATTTATTTCAATGGATCAATTACTAAGGTTTAACTCCATTAATGTAAAAAGTTTAGTGTTCAAAAAAACTGACTTTAATATTAATAAAAAGGATTTGGTCTTTTTTGAAAAACTTTTAAAAACAGAACCTAACGAAAATAAGATTATCATTAAAAACAGTAATATTTTTTTCGAAGATAATAATGGAGAAGTTTTATTTATAAATAAAATTTATGATAGTGAGTTTTATTATGACTCTAAAAATTTGCAAAATATTTTAAAGTCTAAAAATGAAATTTTTAAAGTACCTTATAAATTTATTATTAAATATGATCGATTTAATAAAAAGGTATTTACAGATTTTTTTTCAAAAAAAATTAGATTAACAATTAAAAATATAATTGAGTATGATCAAGATTACAAAAAAGGTTTTGCTGATATATTACTGATAAATAAAAGTACATCTTTAAAATATGAATTAAAAAAAGACTCAATGAGTTTTATTTCTGAAGATAATACTAACTCATATAATGGTGAAATTTTTTTAAAGCCATTCTATTTTTTTGCAAATTTTAACTATGATGGGATAAGTTCAAAAAATTTATTTAAAGAAACCTCAATACTATTTGATTTAATAAAATCTGAATTATTAAATAATGACAATTTAAATGTTAATTTAAATTTTAATATAAAAGATATTATCAATATAAATGAGCTGAATAATTTAAAATTAAAAGTTGGAGTTGAAAATGGCAATATAAGCTTTACTAATTCGAGTATATATTGGAAAGATGATTTAGAAATTCAATTTAAAGAAAGTTTACTAAATTATGATAAAGAGAAGATAAACTTAATCGGTAGGATAATTGTAAATATAATAAATAAAGACGATTTTTACAGTTCTTATCAAGTTAAAAAAAATTTTAGAAAAGATATAAAAAAAATTGAATTTGATTTTTTTTATAACTTAGAAAAAAAAAATATTAGTTTTGATAATGTAAGGATTGATGGTTTATCTAGTTCAAAAATAGATGAGTATATTAATAAATTTAATTCTCAAAAAAATACAAATTTAAATAAAATTACATTGAAAAACTTTATAAGTAATTTTTTTAAAATCTATTCTGGATAAATCATTTTTTTAGGATCAACAATTTTTTTGTAGTCCTTCTCGTTAATTAACCCCGATTTTAAAGCTTCCTCTTTCAATGTTGTTTTATTTTTAAGAGCAGTTTTTGCAATTTTAGCAGCATTATCATAACCAATTTTTGGAGACAAAGCTGTAACAAGCATTAATGAATTATCTAATAATTCTTTAATTCGATCTTTATCTGCTTTTAATCCTGAAATACAATATTTTGCAAAACTTTTTGTCGAGTCAGCCATTATTTCAATTGATTGTAAAATATTATGAATGATTAAGGGTTTAAATACATTTAATTCAAAATGACCATGTGAACCAGCCATTGTTATTCCGTTGTGATTTCCAATTACTTTAACACAAACCATCGTGACAGCTTCACATTGAGTTGGATTTACTTTACCAGGCATAATAGAGGATCCTGGTTCATTTTCAGGTAAGATTAGTTCACCGTATCCTGCTCTTGGTCCAGAACCTAAAAATCTTATGTCGTTCGCAATTTTCATCAAACAAACAGCCGTAGTATTCATAGTGCCAGAAAAATTTACAATAGCGTCATGAGCAGCTAATGCTGCAAATTTATTTGGAGATGGCTTAAAAGGTAATTTTGTTATTTTTTTTATTTCTGTAACAATTTTTTTATCAAAACCTTTTTTTGTATTAATTCCAGTACCTACCGCAGTACCACCTTGTGCTAAATAGTAAATTTCTTCTAGTGATTTTTCTATTCTTTCAATACATTTTGTTAATTGAGCATGATAACCTGAAAATTCTTGTCCAAGTGATAGAGGAGTAGCATCCTGCAAATGTGTTCTTCCAATTTTAACAATTTTTTTAAATTCTTTTTGTTTTTTTTTTAATTGTTGATTAAGAAGTTTTAAATTTGGAATTAATTTACCTTTTGCCCTAATAGCTATCGCCATATGCATAGCTGTAGGAAACACATCATTAGTTGATTGAGACTTATTAACATGATCATTTGGATGAACAGGCTTTTTGGAACCCTTTTTTCCGCCTAAAATTTCAATTGCTCTATTGGCAATCACCTCATTTACATTCATATTAGTTTGAGTACCAGATCCAGTTTGCCAAACTTTTAAAGGAAAATTACCATCTAATTTTCCAGCGACAATTTCATCTGCAGCTTTGACGATTACGTTTTTAATCTTTTTATCGAGATCTCCATTTTTTTCATTAACTATTGCAGCAGCCTTTTTAATTATTGCGATTGATTTAATGACTATCGGCCTTACTAAAAAATCACCAATATTAAAATATTTACTTGATCTTTGAGTTGATGCTCCCCAGTATTTATCATTTGGAACCTTTATTGCTCCAATACTATCGAATTCTTTTCTGTATTTCATTGATTAACTAGTAATTATTAAATTATTATAAATATAAATTAATTTTAAAAAATTAACAGGAGTATTATGTCAAATTTTAGACAGGTCGGAGTCTTTATGAAAACCTTTGGACAAGAGGTAAAGGATAAACCTTCATTTAGTTCAGATAAAATCAATAAATTAAGATTAGATCTTATAAAAGAGGAATTAAGAGAGCTTACAGAAGCAATGAATAATAAAGATTTATTAGAAGTTGCTGATGCATTAACTGATATCCTGTATGTTACTTATGGAGCAGGTCATGCATTTGGAATTGATTTAGATAAGTGTTTTGAGGAAGTACAAAATTCAAATATGAGTAAGTTGGATAAAAATGGAAAGCCAATTTATAATGAATCTGGTAAAGTAATGAAAGGACCAAATTATTTTAAACCTAATTTAAGTAAACTTATAAAGTTATAAGCTAAATTAGATTAAGTTTTTCAACTGCATTACAATATTTTGAAAATCTAGTTTTCATGAAGAATATATTATCGTCAATATAGTTCATATTGTCTAAATTATTTGATTTTACTTCAAGAACACATTCTTCATTATTTATTTTTAAATTTTTTTCTTTAAAAATTTTGTAATCAATTTTTGTATCAATAGTTATTCTTAAATTAAAAATTTTGAAATATTCTCTATCATAACTAATTTCAACTTTAGGGAACATAAGTCCGTAATTATCATCAAAAATACCTTGGTTAAGTAATTTAAGATGTTCAATGTTTTTTTTAACTGTTTTATATCTTCCTTCTACAGAATTTATTTTATTTTCTAGATTAAAAAAATTTTCTTTACTGAAAATATCATTTTTTGAATATGTTCTAATTCTAGTTTTTTTTCTTGGAACAATTCCTTCGATTGATTGATTGTAAGATGAAAAAATATCATTATCAAAATATATAGATTTTATAAATCTTTTTGGATAAAGTTCTTTAGCTGAATTATCACCTAAAAATTTGTACACCTCATCTAATTTTGCTAATTCAACTTTATATTTATTCTCTATTCTAAAATTGTCCATAAAAAATCATTTAATTATAGTTCGTTAATAAGTTTCCCATCTAAAAAAACTTCAGAAATTTTATCAACCTCTACAAAATTTAGATAATTCTCACATTTTTTATTTTTGACTTCTATTCGACCACCAAAAAATTCTTGTTTTTTATTGTAAGCTGCTAGACAGGTTTCTACATTATTAATATATACATTTTGTAATTTTACTCTTGAACTATCTTTTGATGCTAATCCTATAATTGAATTTTCAGCATTTAAGTTTTCAATATTTAAAATAGATTTTTCACCTACTGAAATGGCTTTATCTCCACATGTATCAATTTTTGCATGTTTAATTTCATAATTTCCAAACGAAAAATCTGCACAATCATTACCAGAATTTGAAATTTCTAGTTTCGAAATTGAAATATTTGAAAAATCTAAATCTAATGCGTCACTAAAAGAATTTGTAATATTTATTTTATCTACTGAACCTGTTGTTCTAATAATGTTTAAAGTATCTTCACAAAAAAAGTTGTTTGCTTGAAATTCTAAATTTTTAATTTCACTGTCAATTATTGTTAAACATCCAGTTATTTTTTTTGTAAACAAGTTATTGTTTTTATCCTCATTTGTTTTGTTATTCATTGATATTTTCCAGGAGTCAAGATTAGACTCTAAAAATATTAATCTCCCTTTTTTTGTATTATAATCTAAAATTATTTCTTTCAATTCAGGATTAATATTTATTTTAACACTTTGGTTTTTTATAAATTTTATATCGTCAGAAAAAATAACTTTTTCAAAATTTTCATCTAATTCTTCAATTGACTTTTTGTTTGTACCATTCTGATACTCTTCTTTTTTCATAACTAGAAAAGAATTATTTTTTTTGTTGATATCATTTTGTTCCACTAATTGAATAAGATTTTCCTCATTAATTTCAGCTTTTTTACAAACTAAAAGTCTGTAATCACAAATTTGAACATTTAATTTATTTTCTTTGCTCATATGAAAATTTTCAAAAAAAATTAATTGCAAATCTTTTTCTATGTCCATTTCTTTTGCAAATGTTTTAAATATATTTGTTTGAAAAGTTAGATCTTCCTGAACATTTGATTTTGAAATTATCTCAAGTCTTTTATCAATAAACTGCAAAAGATAATCCAATTGACTCAAATTTATATTTTCAAAGCCATTATCTTTAAGTTTTCCAAGAAGATTTGTTTTATCCAATTTATTAAGTTTTTCACTTACATGAAGAGCATTATCTTTAGCAAGTTTTGAGACTACTTGATTTCTTAGATTTTCTTTAAAACTTTTTTCTTCATAGTTTTCAAAATTTATATTTATATCTTTGACTTTTTTCCAATTTTCTATTTTTTTTTTATAAACTCCTAAGTGTGGATCATAATTGATTGCTGTCAAAATCTTTACATCTCCATCGTAATAAATAGGCTCTAGAATAGAATATAGTGGGTCATAATAAAATCTGGCGTCATCATAACTTAAACCATGTGACGCTCCTATGGCCCACATAGCAGCTTGAAACATTCCAATATTTTTATATTCTCTTGGCTCTAAATTATTTCTATCTAATCTTAGTATTTCATCAGCCGCTAAGCCTATACTATCTTTATAATCAGCACTTTTTATTCTGAAACTATACCCATGAAATCTATGTAAATTAAAATTTTTAATTGCATTTAAACTTATTACATAGTTTTGATTAATTCCTTTAATCCATTCTTTATTTGATATTCTGGCTAAACTTAATTTATTAAATTTCGTTAAGTCTTCATTTGCCTCTAGCAAAGGTCCTTCTACTCGATTATTATTTTCCAAAAATTCTTTTTTAATATTTTCTTGAAATATAAAATTAGTCGTAACATTATTTACTTTTACCTTTACATTAAAAGTTCTTGGGACTAAAAAACCTAATTCTTTAAGTAGTGTAGTTGTGAAAACTTCATTATTATAATATCTTGATTTTGGTCTTAAAAGTATAAATCGAGTGATATTATTAAAGTTACCTTCCTCCAATTTGATCCTATAACTTGAAATTGGGACACCATTTATTAAGCTAAAATGAGATTTTAGATCTCCATGTCCTCTCAAGGTAGATTTGAATTTACAAGAGGTTCCATCTTTCATTACAAAACTTACATTTGATCTCACTTTTCTTTTGTAGGTTTTTTGATATCTAGGTACGTTTTCTGCTTTTTTGGTTCCTTTGCTATTAACTGCAATATAATAACGAGCAGCTCTTGTGAAAAATTTTTGACTATTATTGATTTCTAATTTTATATGATCAATATCTTTATAATTTTTACACTCAGCAAATGAAAAAGATGTAAAAAGAATTAAAAATAAAATAACTCTAGTCACCATATCTAGCTTCAACATTAATAACATTATCTAAAGAAGAAATTTTTTCTTTTAGATTTTCAATTTGAAGTTTTTTATCAACAGAGATTTTGTATAAAAATTTATCTTTATTATTAGTTGAATAATAAAGTAAATTTTCATGATTTTCTAAAAAATCAATTTTTGAACTTGCTTCAACTTCAATTAAATTTTTTAGAACTCCATCATTTGTTGAAAATGAATACTTAAATAAATTTAAAAAATTTTTTTTCATTGCAAATAATTGAAAAATTCTAGAGAAAATTAAAATTGCACTTATAAGAGTTATTAATAAAAATCCCCACATAGGATTTACCCCAAAAGCAATACCAAGAGTAATAAGACTAAAATAAATTACTAGTTCAAGAGGGTTTTTAACCGGATTTCTAAAACGAACTATTGATAATGCTCCAATCATACCCAGTGAAAGTGCTAAATTATTTGATATTACATTAGTTATTACAAAAGCAACTGGTGGTAAAAGCATAAATGTTATTAGATAATATATTGTGTTGACCCAGTTTTGCTTAATTCCAATTAAGATAAAATATATAATTAACCCACTCAAGATAGAGTAAAAACAATTAGTTAAAATATCGATATACATTGGGACTTTTTACTCTTTTATGTGATTATATCAAATAAAAAATTTTAAGATTAGTTTTTAGTAAGAGCATATATTAATTCAGCAATTTTTCTATAACCCCCATCAGTATAATGACCAGACAATTTAAATGGAAAAAGATCAAGAGGATTGTTCTCTTTTTTAAATATAAGTTTATGGGTGTCTATAAATTCAATTTCTAATTCATGAGTAATTTTTTTTATTAGATTATAATTAGAGTTATTATAATTAGTTTTAAATCTTTTATATTCTGGTAAATAAACAAAATAGAATTCACTATTATTTCTCAATGAAAATTGTTTAGCTAATTTTAAAACTTTTTTTAATTCTTCTTGATGGAAAAATTTTTTTTTAGGCTGATTTTCCTTAGGTAAAAAATGATTTAAAGCACCTCGTAATTTAGAGAGTTTAATAAAATTAAAAATGTTAAAATTAACTTTCTTATCTGTTAAATAAATTTGCTTACTATCATTTATCATTTTTTTTGACATTAGATCAATTTTTTTTTGATTATTTTTTAGATTTTGAGAAAAATTTTGATTATTTAAATATTTTAATAAGATCTTTGATTGAAGTTCATTTTTTAAATCATCTAAATCATTTCCCTCATAATACATCCATATTATATTTTCTACATTAGGTGAAACGTATTCCCTCATTGTTGCATATTCTATTAACGGACCATTTGCAGAATATCCTAAATTTAAAACTGATCCATTTGAGAGTTTTCTTAGTATAGATGCAACATCAAATGGTCTATTTACACATGCACCTAAAGTGAAAGAGTCCCCAACTAATAAATATTGAATATTTTTTTTATTCCATTCACTATCTGGATTATTAAATCCATATCGATCGGAGTCAAAAATTGCATAATATCCATTCTCATTACATGTAATTGTTTTTGAATTGGAAATTCCTGAGAAAGGAAAAATTTTACTTTTATTTTTTAAGTAAAGTGATGGAAATGTATTCATAGCAATGTTTTTGTTTTTTTTTCTTATATGATCGTAAAATTCTAATTTAGTTCTTTGATCATATTTTTTACCAAATTTTTTTTGATACATCTCAGATTTAATTTTTAGCTCATTTTGATAAATCTTTTCTTTATTGTTATAAATCTTTTCATTAAATAATAAGTAAGCTTCTACGAGATATAATGAAGCTAAAGTACTTATTGAAATTATGGTTAAATATTTAATTTTTTCTTTATCTAAGTTTATAAAAAAGATAGTGATTGATAATCCCAATAAAAGTATGAAAATTAAATAATAAGGAAAATAATAATTCCTGTTTGAACCTTCCCACACAATTTCGGATTTATAAAAAATATATATAAAAAATAAAATTGATAATAATATTAAAGATAAAGAAACTTTTTTTCTCATAACTAGTAAAGGGGCGTTCTGTTGCCAGGTGCCCCAGACCCCGTTTACTTAATTAA
>CETH01008421.1_pt1 | contig 10257 bp, 6 predicted proteins | sample 361461 | NCBI WGS metagenome assembly CETH01 (sample SAMEA2622695, study PRJEB7988) | marine metagenome | isolation source: saline water (ENVO:00002010), including
GTAGCTAAATCATCAAAATTACATGCAGTGGAATCAGTACAACCAAAAAATTCATTATCAAATGATAAACAATCACCATAAATAACCTCTATGGGTTCACCAAAAGGATCTGATAAAATAGCATCAATAATACATCCGCTATCAGCAATTGAATTAATTTGCAACTGGGTTAATACATACGTACCAGCATTAATTAAATTACCATCCAAAGAAAAACCAATAACCATATTAGTTTCTGAACTATACTGAACGGTAAAATTATTTTCTTCTGCTGCACCACCAAATACATCTATAAGTGAAATGCCTTCCAATCCAAATTGAAATCCAGCTAAATCAGTATTAGATTCTAAAATAATATCAACTACACCATTATTATAATTACCAAAATGAATATGTGCCACAGCGTCTACATCTTCTTCATCTGTTTCATCTTCATTTTCATCATCTTCCTCATTATCTTCCAAATCATTACAATAACCACCCCACCATCCATCTGAAATCCAATCACAATCATTATTAGATAAGCAATCCCAATAGTTCAATTCAGAGCATTCACTATCATCATCTTCAAAAGATGAATTCATAGCTCCAGGCGTACCTCCAGTAATATAACTTGTCTGCCAAGAGCCCGCATTAGCATTATCAAAATTGGAATTTACTAATTCTAAAGAAGGTCCATGTCCATCAGGAGAAGTTGGCCAAGGAGAATAATCATCATAATGAACATAATCTTTAATATTATAGCCATTACAAGAAGAATCAACTAAAATTAATTCCGTCCCATAATTAGGAAGAAATTCATCACCCCAATCTAAACTGCCAGGATAATAATTACTATTATGTGCTAAAACAATATATTGATGAGGTTCCATGTGTACATTATTGTCGAATTGATAGATTTCATCATAATAACATCCCCAACAATTATCATGACGATACAATGACCAATGTGATATATTAACTGTATCATCACATTGATTGTATAACTCTACAAACTCATAATCTTCATCTGCTTGATTTTGATCAATATCAGGATTATAATGTATTTCATTGATAACAACACAATCATTAGACAGCACCATACTAAATAATAAAACACACAAACCATTATATAGCTTATTCATAAATTCTCCCTATAAAAATATTTTTATAATTTATAACTAGCAATTTTATACTCAATTTAATTAACGATATTAATTGTCAAATATCGCGGACTATTGTAATTTACAAAATCCTATTAATCAAATTGTGTAACAATTCGTTAAAATGCTTGTGTTATGAAAAAATACGTATATCTGTTTTTGCCTAAATCAGCTGAAGGCTCTAATAAAATGTCTCATCTTTTAGGAGGGAAGGGAGCTAATTTAGCTGAAATGTGCAATCTAGCCATACCCGTACCTCCAGGATTTACCATTAGTACAGAAGTATGCACATACTATATGAAACATAAAAAATATCCTCCTGGCTTAAAAAAACAAGTAAATAATGCCTTACAAAAAATTGAAAAAACAATAGGAAAAAAATTTGGTAATCATAAAAATCCTTTATTATTATCTGTACGTTCTGGTGCTAGAAAATCTATGCCGGGCATGATGGAAACTGTACTCAATATTGGGCTAACATCTAAAACCATACCTGGACTAATAAGTCAAACCACTAAACCGCACTTTGTATATGATTCCTATAGACGATTATTAATGATGTATGCGGATGTTGTTATGGAAACAACATTCGGCAATTATAATATTCGATTAAAAATGGAAAAATTATTAGATAGAATAAAGAAAAAACAAAAATATAAGCGTGATAATCAATTAACAAATGAAGAATTAATCATATTGTGTAATGATTTTGAAAAATTAATTATTAAAAATTTTAATGCATCATTTCCAAATAAACCCGAAGAGCAATTATGGGGAGCTATCAAGGCTGTTTTACAATCATGGAATGGTAAACGTGCCATAGAATATCGAAATATAGAGAACATCCCTCATGATTGGGGCACAGCAGTTAATGTGCAATGTATGGTATTTGGGAATATGGGAAATGATTCTGCTACCGGGGTAGCATTTACACGAAATCCCTCAACTGGTGAAAATAAATTCTTTGGGGAGTGGCTTCGAAATGCACAAGGAGAAGATGTTGTGGCAGGTATTAGAACACCTAAACCAATTAGTAATAATTCTTCAAATGACCTTGAACACCAAATGCCTTCTATATACAACAAACTTCATACTATACAAAAAAAACTTGAATCGCACTATAACGAAATGCAAGATATAGAATTTACTATTGAAAATAATCAATTATGGTTATTACAAACACGTAAAGGAAAACGTAATGGGTTTGCATCTATTAAAATTGCCATAGATATGTTAAAAGAAAAAAAAATGAATCAAAAAACTATGTTACAAAAAATTCAACCAAAACATATCAATGAAATTTTATTACCTACCATTAACTATCATCAACAAAAAAACCTAAAGGCTATAGCTGCTGGATTACCTGCAGGTCCTGGTTGTGCAACAGGACAAGTGGTGTTTGATCCAGAAACAGCAGAAAAATTTGTCCAGAACGGGAAACCGGTAATTTTAGTTAGAGAAGAAACATCGCCAGAAGATGTACAGGGCATGTTTGTTTCAAATGCTATCTTAACCTCTAAAGGTGGCATGACATCACATGCAGCCCTAGTAGCTAGAGGATGGGGAAAATGTTGTATTGTTGGATGTAATACAATATCAATAGATGAAAAAAATAAAAAATTTAAAATTGATAAAATTGAAATTTTAGAGGGAGAGTGGATTACTTTAGATGGATCTCAAGGCTACATATATTATGGAAAAATTAAATTAACAAAACCCAGCATTACAAAAAATACATTATTAAATGATTTATTAAATATTATTAATAAAAATCAAAAAACTGTAGTTCGAACCAATGCTGAAAGTAATAAAGATGCAAAAACAGCGCTCGCACTAGGAGCCAGTGGAATTGGATTATGTAGAACAGAGCACATGTTCTTTAAGCCCAATAGGATTAGTGCAATGCGAGAAATGATTCTTGCAGATAATCAAGCAGATAGAAAACAGGCTATTATGAAATTACTACCTTATCAAAAGCGTGACTTTTATAAAATACTGAAAGTAATGAATGGTAGGCCTGTAACTATACGGCTTCTTGATCCACCATTGCATGAATTTTTGCCAATTAAAGATATTCAAATTATAAATCTTGCAAAGAGGATGAATGTAACCAAAAAAAAATTACAGCAAATTATCGAAAATTTACAAGAATCAAATCCCATGCTAGGACATAGAGGGTGTCGCTTGGGTATTACATATCCAGAAATTACAGAAATGCAAGTTCAAGCCATTGGGCAAGCAACCATACAGCTAATCAAAGAAGGATTAAAGCCAAATCCTGAAATTATGATTCCTCTTATTGGTAGCTTAGGTGAATTTATTAATCAAAAAAATATTATTCACTCTGCGCTAAAGTCTGTTTTTGCAAACAATCAAATTAAAAAATATCCAATTAAAATAGGTACAATGATAGAATTACCTCGCGCATGTTTAATTGCTGATAAAATTGCAGAACATGCAGATTTTCTATCCTTTGGAACCAATGATTTAACCCAAACAACCTTTGGTTTTTCAAGAGATGATATTGGGAGTTTTTTACCAAAATATATTGAACAAAACATTATTGCTAATGATCCATTCCAAACACTAGATCAACAAGGAGTTGGTGCACTAATTCAAATTGCCATTCAAAAGGCACGCCTCATAAATCCCAATATTAAAATTGGCATATGTGGTGAGCATGGAGGAGATCCTGAATCTATTAAGTTTTTAATAGGAGCTGGAGTAGACTATGTAAGCTGCTCCCCTTATCGTGTCCCTATTGCCAAACTAACTTTAGCACAAAATAACTGATAAAACTTGTAACAAAATAATCTATTATTAATACTGGTTAAATTAGTATATTTGTAACGATTAATAATTAATAAGGTTTAACATTATGAAAAAATTAAGTATATATTTAATAATAATATGTAGTATGGCTACATTGATGTTTGGTGAAAAAAACAATGTGCAAAATGATGAAGTTCTAAAACAAATGTTTCAAGCAATATGGACAGAAGCAATGAATGCAAAACAGCACATACAAGAGATTACACCACAAACCAGAGAAGAATTATTAGAAAATTTATGTTCTTCTGCGCCTAATTCATATTTTCAAACACATGCAGATTTATCAGATTCATTAACACAAGCAGAAAATACTTCAGCCAGTGTTTTTGTTTCAACAGATGGCCAATCAACATGGATTGAGAATACTAATGTTGCCCCTCTAAACCAAGAAGGATATGAAACAACATGGGGTGCTACTACTTCAACTGATGGTGGAAATAACGTTCATTGGTACTTAAAAGGTTCAGTTGATTCTGGTTCTTTAGGTTTAGATTTTGGTCAAATAACAATTTCTCAATCTCCATATAACCAATCAGATAATTGGCCTCCAAGTGAAAATTTATATGCTACAATTGCAACAGATGAAACAGGCGAAACTGGCGGAGGGCAAGATATAGTGAACCTTAAAGCAACATACAGTGATAATAAATTATATGCTGCCATGGAGTTAAATGGCAACTGCTGTGATGAAGGTAGTTTTTTTGGTCCATGGAATTTATACTCAATTGCTATTGTAAATCCTGATGCTGCTAATCCTGTAGCATATGCCTATGCATATGGAAATGGTGGATTTGGACAATTATATCCCGCTATTTATAAAATTGATGGAGATTTAACAACTGGAGAAGTTGGAGGATTTGAGGTGTTAAGTGATAATTTTAATTATTCTACATCTGGTAATACTTTTTCGGCAACATCTCTCTTCAATATTATTACCAATGATGCTGATTGGGGAGAATGGCCAAATTCATTTAATGGTGTTGCATTAGTTGGAACTACTGTTTCGGCTGGCCTAGATGGTTTAGATATTGCAACTAATATATTGGATACATCTGAATTAGGTGTACTTGTCATGTCCACACAATCACAAAATGGCAATACTGCTCCAACATTAAGCGAACCGACCTTTAACAATGGTATTATCTCTGTTGTATATACAGACCTAGACAATAATCTTGCAACAATGCATGATGTGATGATTGATGATATGGCATTTATCATGACTCCAAATAGTCATACATATGCTGAAGGCGTGACTTTTTCAGCAAATATTGGAGATATTGGTGGCGTAGCTAATCTTTATTTTAGTGATGGTGGTAATGATGTAACAGCCTCTCTTGACCTTGGTGGTGGAGGGTGTCAGGTCATTGGTGATGCTAATGATGATGCTGCTATTAATGTATTAGATGTGGTATTAACTGTTAATTTAATTTTATGTGCAGACTGTCCTGATAATTACAATGAATGCTCAGATGTTAATGGTGATGGCGTTATTAATGTATTAGATGTTGTTTCATTAGTTAATTTGATTCTAGGACGTAATTAATTACTCATTTAATTTTATAATAAAAAAGCCTCAACTATATGAGGCTTTTTTATTTCTAACTAATAAATATAAGAAAAAGTTTAAATATCCAAAATGTAGTGAAATTACTTCAAATCTTAATCTACCATATCTTGCTCAGATAAAATATCATCAAGATTCATTTCACCTGCCTTAGCTAAATCCTTTGCTAACTGAACAATCGATAATTGTGCTTCTTCAATATCTTTTTTTGATAAAGGACTAGTAATGGGAGTATACATTTTTTGTTTTCTAGATGGCAAAAAAGATAAAATATTATTAACAGCATCTTCATCATATCCCTTTAATGCAGTAGATAATGCATCAATATCTAACTCTGGATTTTTCCAAAATGTAGACATTAAATGATCGGGCATATCGACTAAATCATCAAAAGATAAAAAATATTTTTTAATTTCTGTATACAACTCTGGATCATCTTGCGATATTTGATCTAAATATTGCTCAGCTTCTGAAATAGACATATTATTTAATAGTGTCGCAATACTTTTAGGACCACCACGAGTAAATTCTTTAGGAGATGGTAAAAACGATATTTTTTTCTTTAATTCTTGAGCAATATTCACAACACCTTCAAGAGGAATGTCTGTTAAATCTGCAAACTCCATTATAATTTCATGCTTAATTTGATTAGAAAAACGATTTAAAATTTTAATTTTACGCTCTTCTACCAATTGATCTAAAGTTAATGCAATCACTTTAGAAGATTCTGTAGAAATTAAATAATAGATTTGTTCATCATTTAAATCATCTAAAAAAGCAAACAGTTTTTTATCTTTGTTAACAGTACGATACTTTAAGGTCATCAATTTAAAATAAAATTCTTCTAATATCGTCTGTTTAACAGCAAATGGAATATTTTTTAATTCTTTACTTCTCACACGTATTCTTAAAATATCACTTTCTGATATTCCTTGGAACATTGTTAAAGCTAAAGATTCACCTAAAACTTGAAACAATATAGCAGCCTTATCTAAACCGGGTAAAGCATCTATTAATTCATTATCCATATACTATCATATCCTATAATTTAAATATATTCATTATTGCTTATTCTTCAACATCTGATTCAGCGGCATCATTATTCTCTGATCCTGAATCACTACCAGTATCTAACCAATCTTGTACAATTTGATTAGATCCATCCTTTTGACTAACACCTAAAGCAACAGCTGATTGTCTTAAATCTTTCAAATCTGATCGCGCTACATCTGTGTTTTCATTAGCACTCGTAGGATTAAATGTTGCCACAGGAGCGCTTTGAGTATTAACGGGATTATTAACAACTGGAATATCAGAAGCAGCACCTTCTGGCTTGCCAGACTCTTTAGGTTTTAAATACACAGTTTTATTAGAACCAGATTTTGTTAACATAATCACACCTGCTAATGTCAAAATACAAAAGGCTCCAACAATAATTAAAACTAAAACCGTGGAACTAATTCCACTATCTTTAGGTCTATCTAATAAATCTTTATCTGCATTAGGATCCATACCAGATTTAATAATTTCCATCAATTTATCGGTAACCTGATCAGAAGATTCTAGCCTTCCCCTTAAGGCTTCATCTAGCTTTAAAGATGTAACCAAATATAATGAGTCTTGTTTTTTACGATATTCTTTTTCTATTGACTCTAAATTCACTAATCGTAATGAATCAGCAATTTGTCGAGATTTTTCACGCTGTCTAGCCTGTTTTTCCCATTCTGTGCGTGCATCCTCAGATAAAGCTAATTGTTTTTCCAACTCATCAAACTTCCAATTTAAAATTTGCTGTTCAGCGCTACGCTTATCCGCTTCTAATTTTTCAATTTTTTCCAATAAATCATCATAAGTATTGCTAGATCCAGTGCTTGACATATTCATTGTTTCAAATCTAATGCAATCATCACAATCTTGAATTTCTGGTATAGACTCTTTAATTAAAGATTCAATATTTTTTCTCATTGCCCCAGTTGCTACTGAAGATTCTAAATATACTGCTATATCTAAACCATATAATAAATATTTATCTGATGCATATTGATAAGTACTGCCTGTATTTTGTTTAATGTTTTGTGGTACCGATGGCAATAGTCCTGGAATAGCACTATATGAATTATTAGATTGTTTATCAACATCAGAATCACCATTAGATAGCGAAAATGGCTTTAAATCCATGCGTGCATTAACAATAATAACATATTGTGATTGCTGTAATAATTTATTAATTGTTACATTCACTTTGTCACGTATTGCATTTTCAACATTAATCTTTTGTGTAATTAATTCAACATCTTGTGAAAATAAAAATGTATTGAAAACCAATAACAATAATAAACAATTTCTAAATATTTTTCTTATGTAATACATGCTATCTCCCAATAGATTTAATTTTTAGTAAATACTATTTTAATCCGTCTATTTAATTTTTTTTGTTCTACAGTTTGATTGTTTTCTGCAATGACTTCATCAGTCACTTTTCCGCTACGAACATCAAACCATGATAAACTTGCTGGCCATCTATCAGCATATCCCGATGCCTGTAATTTACCAGAATTTACATCATTATCAATCAAATATTTTACAACTTTTGATGCTCTTGCGGATGACAATTCCCAATTTGTTGGATAAATATGTCGTAATGATTTAGGAATATCATCAGAATCAGTATGGCCTTCTACTACAATTAACCTATAATCATCCTGTTGAGAAAACACTTTTATAGAAGCTTGCCTTAATACCTCTGCCAAAGTGCTATGAATCGTTGTGCTACCTGATTCAAAACAAATATCTCCATCAATTTCTAACGTAACACCCCTAGGGTCCGCGCCGACTTTTGCTTTTTCTGCAATATCTAATTCCTCAATAATATCTTCAAATTCTTTTGTTACAGCATTAAAAGACTTTAATTCTGGCTGATCTCCCATACCATCTTGCATTTGTGAAACCTTAACCGGATCCGGTGATGACAACGAAAATAGTAAAACAAAGAATGCAAAAAGCAAAGTCATCATATCAGCATATGTTAACAACCACGACTGCTCTTCTTTTATACTGCCAACGGCCTCATCGAGAACCTGCTCTACTTCATTTTTATTCATCTTCTTTAAAGTGTTTTAATCGTAAGTCTGTTGGAATATAAGCAGTTAATTTATCGCGCACATCTAATGGATGTTTTTTTTGATGCAATAAACAAACCCCCTCAATCATTAACTGATAAGCCTGTACATTTTCCTTGTTTCTAGATTTAATTTTTTCTGCAAATGGATTGAAAATTAAATTAGCTAAAATGGTACCATAAAAGGTTGTAATTAATGCTACTCCCATTGCTGGACCAATACCATCAATACCACCTCCCCCTCCATCTGATTTTCCCATTCCAAATAACATAAACACCAATCCAATTAATGTTCCCACCATACCAAATGCTGGCGCATATGTACCCATTGTTTTCATTAATTCTGATTCATGTAATTCACGTTTATATCTAAAAGCTTCGCGTTGTTCTAAAATTTCTCGCATATCATCTAATTTCATACCCTGTGTTACAAAGGCAACCCCATCTTGAATAAAAGGATTTTTAATATTAGGTAATTCTTTTTCTAGTTCTCCTGCGCCCTTTCTATTTACCTCTGCTAAATCGATCAAGGTTTGAACCAACTCCTCAAGCTTAAACTTTGGTTTAGTAAAAGCAAACTTAATAATACCTAATACTCTTGTAACCTCATTCAATCTAAACGCTACAGCGGTAGCAGCCACAGTTCCTCCTAACACAATCATCATACTAGACGCACTCCAAAATTTTAACATTGAAATTCCTCCAGCAGATGCTTCGATAAACATCGATGCAAGCACTAAAGCTGTTCCGATTACTAATCCTAAAATTGTGGCTAAATCCATTTTTACTCCTTTTATAATTTATTCAGGCAAAATGACTGTTTTTAAATCTTTGTTATCCTTTAAATTTAACAATACAGAACGCACCTCCTCATACTCCGGATCCAATGTAAGAGCAATATTCCAATTTACAGTAGCACGCTGCGTATCACCTAAGCGATAATATATTGAACCCTTACGTGCATAGGCAATAGCTAAATCTGGAAAAATAGCGATAGCCCGATCAGTTTCTGCTAATGCATCACTATAATTTTGAGTATAATAATAAGCTAAGGATTGCGACAAATGCTTCATCGCTTTATTAAGATTTAATTCTACTATTTTATCATCTAGTAATACCATGCTTAAAGAATCTTCTAGATAATTAATACGCTGTTTTAATGATTCATTAATAGATTTTAAAGTGTTTTGCTCATTAATGTTTTGATGCAGAGAATCCTCTAGCGCATTAATGAGCACTGTAGCCTGCCTCACTAATGAGTCAATAGATTCATCATAAGGAATTTGATGATAAAAATTAGTTAAATCATTAACTGAGCTCTGTACTTTTTTATATTTTAATTTAGGAATATTCATTTGCACCCCAATAGCTAAAGAGGGAGCATCATCAATGATAGAGTTATTAATATCCCAATCAGAAAAATTAGCTATTTCTCCAAAATTAGTAATACCAACATTAAGAGTCCAGGCATCACTGAGAGGGACGGCTGCTCCAATATTTAAGCCACTACCATCATATTCAAATAAAAAATCTAAACCTCCTTTATGTGTCATAATAGGCGTACGCAATTTAAAATTAAGAAAAAAGTTTGCTGATGT
>CETH01011782.1_pt1 | contig 10257 bp, 8 predicted proteins | sample 361461 | NCBI WGS metagenome assembly CETH01 (sample SAMEA2622695, study PRJEB7988) | marine metagenome | isolation source: saline water (ENVO:00002010), including
TCTTCGGCTTGGTAGGCCATTACCCCACCAACTACCTGATAAGCCGCAAGCTTCTCCTAAAGCGGCCGAAGCCTTTCTTTTAATCCAGCGTGCTGGAAAAAAACTTACGGGGTATTAGGCCAGATTTCTCTGGATTATCCCCCTCTTCAGGGCAAATTACTTACGTGTTACTCAGCCGTCTGCCACTAGATATGTGCTCTCCGAAGAAAGCGATCTCGTTCGACTTGCATGCATTAGGCGCACCGCCAGCGTTCGTCCTGAGCCAGGATCAAACTCTAAGTAAATTTACGGTTCATTCTACTATTTAGATGTTAAAGTACGTGGGAAATTCCCATTTTTACCGTATAAAATACGACAGAAGTATATGTTACCTAACTAGAGCAACGTCGTCAATAAGATTATTCAATTATTTAGCAAGGCTAAATGATTTATTTGCCATATCTGCTAAATATTTACTAATAGTCAAAGATGATGTTGCACCAGGAGATGGAGCGCTAAGCACATGAATAGCATTGTCAGTTTCCACAATACTAAAATCTTGTAAAAGCTCGCCTTTCTTATTAATTGCTTGTGCCCTAACTCCTGCTCCAGGTTCTGCTAAATCTTTAGATGTCACATCAGGAACTAATTTTTGCAAAGACTTTACAAAAACTCCTTTCACAAGCGATCTATATTGTTCATTAACGCCCACTTTCCAGTATTTAGCAGACATACGCCAAAAACCCAGGAAAGAAAGTGTCCCCAACGTGTCTTTTATATTAAAGCTTGTTTTTTTATAGCCTTCTCTAGCAAGAGCAAAAACCGCATTAGGACCTGCTTCAACTGATCCATTCATTCTTTTCGTAAAATGAACACCTAAAAAAGGTAAATTAGGATTAGGAACAGGGTAAATTAATCCATTTACAAGATCCGAACGTTCTGGAATGATAGAAAAATATTCTCCTCTAAAAGGCACTATTCTAATACCAGTTTCAACTCCCATTAATTTTGCTACTTTATCTGCTTGCAGACCAGCACAATTTATCAAGAATGTCGTTTTGATTGTGCCTAAATTTGTTTCCATATAAATATCATCATCTTTTTTGCTAATTGAACGCAACTCACAATTAGTGAGTAAATCTCCTCCATTTTCAGAAAGTTCAGCCGCATAAGCTATAGAAACTTTCTGATAATCAATTATTCCCGTATTTGGAGAAAATATAGCTTTAACCCCAGCCACATGAGGTTCTATTTCATGCATTTCATCTTTTTCTACAATACGCAACCCTTCAGCACCATTCTCAGTGCCCCGTCTATATAATTCTTCAAGACCAGGTATTTCGTTTTCATCTGACGCAACTATGAGTTTCCCGCACATGTCATACTCAATACCATGCTTATCACAAAACTCTCGAAGTAACTTACCTCCAGTTGAGCAGAAATTGGCTTTTTGAGAGCCTGGAGCATAATATATTCCAGCGTGTATCACACCACTGTTGTGACCTGTTTGATGTTTAGCAACACCAGATTCTTTTTCCAGCACAACTATTTTTTTATCAGGATAACTTTCACTTAATTCCATAGCTGTGGCAAGACCTATAATCCCACCACCTATGATTGCAATATCATAAGATTTATCTACCATAATTACTCCAAACTATAATAAGTAGTATTTTAATATTACATCATTTTATATACTGGAAAGTAAATATAATTAAAGATTTATTGGTGAAAATATGACATTAAAATACGGGATAGACATATTACCTGAATTCAATGACTTATACTCACTTATATATCAAGAAGTTCAAGATTTAAATGATCTCCAATTAGACTATACAAGTCCAAAATGGGAATGGTCTAAATGGAGCATACGTAACCAACTTAGCCATATGGCCTCAGTAATACCGCGCTGGCTAGCCATAAGATGGAAGTCAGATCTATTCCCTAATGATGAACATGGATTCACAAACATAAACGACATAGCTAATTCTCACTATGACAGAAGATTAAATGACGACATTTATTGGGATTTAAATTCTATACTAGAAATATTAGAAATCTGGATAAATTTATCAATAAAAATATTAAATGAAAAAACTGAAGATTTTCTCACCAGCAAAATCATCAAAGGCCCTCCAACTCCTCAATGGCTATCAATGTCTAAAGCTCACCCTAGAGGCGTTACCGCAACGGGAAATCCTGCAGCTAGAACTATGACCTTAGAAGCTACTTTCAGGCATTTATACTTTGAAGAAACAACTCATTTATTCAATATACAACGGCTCAAAAAAGCTCAGAAACTAAAAACTAATATAAGTATCCCAATGGTTGGGTATTGGATGCTAGATGACTGGGATAGAAGTGACCCTTAGATTAATCTTCTTTTAATCTTTTTATAAGCATATCATCAACTTCTTTATACCTATTTGAAATGTAATCTGGTTCCCATGTGCTTCCGTATTCCATAGCCATTTGAATCAAAATAACACCATTTAAAAAATCATCAACCCCAATATATTCACTTGAAATCCCTGAATCAATATCTTTTATTCGAGTAGTTGCGTTATGCCAATTACCCAAAGGAAAGGCAATCCCTGTCGACCTGTATCCATATGCCATAAATGCACTTGCTTCACATGATCCTGCGTCCATCAAATGACGTTGAAATTTAAAATTTGGATATTCGTCTTTTATATTATTGCTAGACATCATTAGTATTTGTTCAGCTTGCGAATCAAATGTATATGAAGCATCTCCCGTTCTGATAACAGGACCCATATTATGTACAACACCCGGAACAACAGAACTAGTTTCAACAGAAACAACAAATGAATCCAAGCGAAGAATATTAGATTTAGCTAGTAGCCTAGCCCCAATGAGACCAACTTCTTCAGCTCTAGTAAATACAGCATACACCGTATTCTCTAAAGAATTATTCATAATATTTTCTAAGGCGGCAATAATAGCTGCACATCCTGCCAAATCATCTAAAGCTCTCATGTAAATAAAATCACCTTCTATAGAAAAATCTTCCAGATTAAAAAAGATAGGAGTCTTTGGTTTCAGTGAGTCAATATCAATAACTTCAACAATCCTATCTGAAGAATCTGGTATTGGAACTAAGGTGCAAGAAATACGTTGTCCATTATTATCGAGTACAAAACAATCAGCACCATTAGATATAGATGAATAAGGTACCCCACCTAGAGGAGAGGCTATTACTTGATTATCTGAAATAGTTTGAACTTCAAACCCAGGATGATCCATATGAGCAACAAAAGCTATTGGTGGAATTTCAGTATTAGAACCCTTTAATTCAACAATAAGGTTTCCGAAGTCATCTTCGATAAAATTAATTCTCGAATTTCTTAAAATATTTTTTATTCCATTTGAAACTAATGCTTCATGAAAAGCTACAGCGGGAAATTGAGACAATTCTTTCAATATTTCTAATGGTCTTTCCAAAATAATTATCCTTTATATATGTCCGATTCTAAATAATCAAATACTGCAAATAATCAAATACTGCCAAGTATAAAGATTGTAGGTTGGGTAAATCTGTAAATCAAATACTCAAAACTTGACCTAAGCACTGTATTTTATTTATAGTCTAGATGTTTTATAAACTTATTCACATAGCCGAGTGGATAGTTAAAGGGAGTAAATAATTTAATTTTATATGTGCTGATCTTGATCGGTTTAAAGATCTCTATTCGTCCCTTGAGGACGCTTTTGAGCTCACAATGAGCATTTTCTTGTATCCCCATCCGAAATTTCTAAAGATTTCGGGCAAGGACTAAAGCAGAATTAATTCTGATTCCTCAATTTTCAAAAAATGAACTCTAAAAATTTTTGAATTAGACGAGCTAATAGCCTCGGCACATAAGAACACGTTCAAAACATGTAAGGAGAAAAATATGAAATATGCATCGTTAATGACATTAATAGGGCTATCGATAGTTTTTGCTATTGCCTGTTCTTCTGAAACTGAAATAGTTGAGGTTATAAAGGAAGTTGAGGTTATAAAGGAAGTTGAAGTTGAAAAAATTGTGACAGATGAGGTAAAAGTTGAAGTACCAGTTGTCGAGTATGTTGAATTAGTCCCAGAAGAAGGTCCAAAACGAGAAATAGTGTTTGGTGGATTAAATTGGAATAGTGCTCTAATCCAAAATGCTGTTGCTAGATATATCGTTGAAAAAGGTTACGGTCACGAAACATCCCAAATAGAAGGGGCAACAGTGCCCTTGTTCCAAGGATTACGAAAAGGTGACATTGATATTACAATGGAAATCTGGTTACCCAATCAAAATGATGCATGGAATGAAGGGATTAAATCCGGTGAAGTTATTCCGGTAGGAAAAAGCTTAGAAGACAACTGGCAAAGTACATTTTTGATCCCAGCATATGTCCAAGAAGAGTACCCTGAATTAGATTCCGTTGAAGACCTTAAAGAAGAGAAATACAAGGCAATCTTTGCCGAGCCAGATAGTAATGGTAAAGCTGTTCTTTATGGCTGTATGTCTGGATGGGGCTGTCGCGGGGTTCAAACAGGTAATGACAGTGGTGACGGGCAAATTGTTAATATGGGACTAAGCGACCACATTGAATTTAGAGACCCTGGAACTGCAGGAGCACTAGCTGCTGCTATCGAAGGAGCTTTTACAAAGAAAGATCCTATCCTTTTCTATTATTGGGGACCAACTGCTTTGATGTCTGACCTTGGGTATGCTGACGGTAAGATTGTTGACCTAGAGCAACCAGCTCCTTCTGAGTGTAAAGACAACGACCCAGTACACGGATGCGCATTTCCTGCTGCAGAAATTATGATAGCTATGAATACGGAGCTAATTGATGATGCTCCATATCTAATCCCATTTTTCCAAAAATGGGATTGGTCTGCTAAGAATCAATTATTAGCAGAAGGAAATTATGCTGAAATAGCTGATGATTATGGCAGTGCTGAAGAAGCATTTGAGGCAACTGCGATTTCTTACTTAAAAGAGAGTAGCAATTGGCATAGTTGGGTGCCTGAAGAAATATTGGCAAATATTACCGTAGCTCTTGAGCGCGAATAAATACTAAAAAAGGGGCGCAAATTTGCGCCCCTTTTCATCTAGACCAAAATTACAGATATGAAAGAAACACATATTGAAGTCAAAAATCTTTGGAAAGTATTTGGTAAAAACCCTAATCAGGTTTTTGAAGATTCTTACTCAACCAAAAGCCGATCAGAAATTCAATCTGAACTCAACCTAATTACAGCATTGAGGGATGTTTCCTTCTCTGTAGATAAAGGAGAAACCTTCGTTGTGATGGGTCTGTCAGGAAGCGGAAAATCTACTCTGGTAAGATGCCTGACAAGGTTGATAGACCCTACGGCAGGCAGTATCGTAATTGACAATAAAGACATAATAAAATATGACCAAAATGAATTAAGGGATTTCCGTCGATCTAAAATAGCAATGGTATTTCAACAATTTGGGCTATTACCCCATAGAAACGTGATTGACAATGCTGCATTTGGATTAGAAATCAGGGGCATTAAAAAGGATTCCCGTCATGCAATAGCCGAAGAGATGCTTAACCTCGTAGGCTTAGACGGATGGGGAGAATCAAGAATAGACGAACTAAGTGGAGGAATGCAGCAAAGAGTTGGGATAGCAAGGGCTTTAGCTGTAAATCCTGAAATAATGTTAATGGATGAGCCTTTCAGTGGACTGGACCCATTGATACGCCGTCAGATGAGAAAAGAATTAACAACTTTACAAGAGGAAATCCACAAAACCATGGTTTTTATTACTCATGATTTAGATGAAGCTGTATCAGTTGGAGACAGAATTGCAATTATGCGTGACGGTGAAATTATTCAACTTGGAACACCTATGGAAATAATTAATACTCCAGCAAACGATTTTGTATCTGAGTTTACTGAAGGAATTTCAAGCAACAGAATAGATGAATTACAAGCTTTAGAAGGATAAATGTCACGTCAATGAAATTGGGTAAAAATACTTCTACAATATTAGGACTTGTGTCTCTATTAATAATCCTATTAGCGAACTCATACTTAATACACTTTTTAAAATTAGACTTTTTTATTGATTTCCCAATAGATATAAGTAAGCATCTTGAAAAAAGTATTGATAATTCTATAGAATGGACAATCTTACATTACGGTTGGTTTTTTGACTACATCAGTGATAATTTAAAATACTTACTAGGCAAAATGAGGACCTTCTTGGTCTGGGTTCCCTGGCCTATTACAATGATGGCAATCTTCCTACTCGCTTGGAAAATCGCCTCATATAAAGTAGGCATCATGTGTGTGATAGGGTTAGGCCTTTTGGCGATATCTAACCTTTGGGATCCTACTATGGTTACTGTAGCAATCATGATAGTGGCCGTATTGATTTCAATTATTCTAGGCATCCCACTGGGAGTTTTAGGTTCTAAAAACCAAGTTGCCGATACAGTCATGAGACCAATTCTAGACGCAATGCAAACTATGCCTAGCTTCGTATATTTAGTGCCTGGGATAATGTTGTTTGGATTAGGAAATGTAGCCGCAATACTAGCAACCGTTTTATACGCAATCCCACCTTGTATAAGACTAACTAATTTAGGAATAAGACAAGTTGACGAATCTGTAGTTGAGGCTGGTAAATCATTTGGATCTAATAACTTGCAACTACTTTTAAAAATTCAAATCCCAATGGCTATTCCTACAATTATGGCAGGTATAAACCAAACGGTGATGATGGCTTTAGCTATGTCTACAATAGCAGCGATGGTTGGGGCAGGAGGATTAGGAACTGAAGTTCTTCGTGCTATGGGTCAATTACGAGAAGGAGAAGCTGTAATAGCTGGATTTGCCATAGTAATATTAGCAATTATTATTGATCGAATATCTCAAGGTTACATAGATAAAAGAACTATATAATCACAATATGATTGAGAAAGAACAAATAGAGCAACAGTTATTAGATTCTATTCACAATGAGACTACGGTAACTCCCCAAAACGAACTAGAATCTAATATATTTAATCACATAAAAAACTTTGCGATCCTAGGCCGAGAATACTCTAGAAGTGGATATGTTTCGAGTATGCTTAAGAAGAGCAGGTCTTTTCATGGATCTGAAATACAAAAACAACTATTTCAGAAATTAGTTACTTGTGGGGAATTATCCTTAGATTATCCTATAGAACTAGCTAAATCCAATATCTCGATTAGATTTAAAAAACATATTTTCGATGAAATAAAAGAAATGCCCCCTCTAAATAATAAAAACTTATTAGACCTAACAGATCTTGAGACTTACACAATTGACAATGAAAGCACTAAGGACAGAGATGATGCATTCTCGTTATCCGAAGATATCATCTGGATACACATAACAGATGTTTCTAGTTTAATTGAAAAAGATAGCATCCTAGACAAAGAAGCATTCAATAGAAGCTCAACTCTATATTTACCTGAGGGGACAATACCTATGTTACCTATTTCAATATCAGAAGAAATTGGAAGCATAAATGTAAATGAACCTAAAAAATGTCTTTCATTAAAATTAACTACAAATCAAGATGGCGAAATAATTGATTCGTCTTTTCAAAGAACATTAATAAAAAGTAATAAATCTATTTCATATAAAGAGTCTGACTTGATACTCTCAGATAAGATTCACGAACTTTATGACAGTATGAAAAAAATACAAAAAACAACTGAATGGGCTAGGCAACAAAGATATGAATCAGGGGCCTTTGAACTATTAACTCGTGATGAAATGAGAATTATTCCAAATATTTCTGAACAAGTATCTGTTGAGATAGTAAAAAGAGATAGTCCTTCAAGTTTATTAATAGCAGAGCTAATGATTACTTACAATTGTAAAATAGCCGAATTTTTAAAAAACCATCAAATACCAGCATCATATAAAACACAAAAACCACCTGACACAGATGAACTAAACAATTTACCCAAAGGAATATTAGGGAATTACATGATAGGTAGGATATTGCAACCTTCTATGCATTCTAGATCTGCTGATTGGCATTTTGGATTAGGAGTAAATGCTTACACACAAGCAAGTTCACCTTTAAGACGATATTCTGATCTATGCATTCAACGACAAATTATTAATTACATGGAAACCGGAAACATTTCTTATTCAGAAGATGAAATTTCAGCAATCTGTCATTCAGTCGATACTCAAATGAGAAATCTATCTCAGATAGAAAAAACACGCACTAGATATTGGTTTTTAAAATATTTGCAAGAAAGTTATATTGAAAAAGACAACACAATAATGGAGGCAATTTCATTAGAAGATGGGTCTGATAGGAGAACTGCTTTTCAATTAAATAATTATCCTTATAGAAACAAATGCATTTTTACTCACAAAATAAAAGCAGGACAGAAAGTAACTGTCAAACTGTCCGGAGTAGATTTGTGGGAAAAAACAGCCCAGTTTACATACTTACAACAATAATAATGGCAGGGGCGGTCAGAATCGAACTGACGGCCCTCACTCCCAAGGCGAAGAAAGTGATTTATTTTACTGTCCCAGATTGCCCTAAATCACACAAAAAGTTATCAGATAACATTAAATATAAACCTATTGTTTAAGCTGGTAAAACGTGGAAATGAACATAATGTACCCAAAAATGTACCCAAATTTTAAAATAGATTCTTATCTAAAGACTATAAAATTGAGAATTTCATAGCTAAAAATCTTGGTCGGGGTGGTCAGGATCGAACTGACGGCCCCTCGCTCCCAAAGCGAGTGCGCTACCGCTGCGCCACACCCCGATAAAAATATGTTAAATAATATCAGACCCAAGCATATATATTAAATTTTTAAACAAAATAAATCTAGTTATGTAATAATTTTGATACTATTTGTAATCCGTATCATATATCGTCGAGTAAGGAGAATTACCATAGAAGAGAACAATATACGCAAATTATTAGAAGATATAAAATCAGGATCCGTAAATATAAATGAAGGTATCCAAGAGTTAAAACGCCTGCCATTTGAAGATCTTGGATTTGCAAAAGTCGACCATCATAGAGCAATTAGACAAGGGTTTCCCGAAGTAGTTTTCGGTCAAGGTAAAACACCTGATCAGATCGCTCAAATTTGCAAATCTATAATGAACAGATCAACAAAAGTAATCGTCACAAGAGCTGAACATAAAGCTTTTGAAGACGTTCTGAAAATATTTTCAGATGCAAAATATGACGAACACGCCAGAATAATAACTATTGAAAAACCTGCTGACAATCCTATCCCAAAAATGCCTGGTATATTAGTAGCATGTGCAGGAACATCTGATTTACCTGTCGCAACAGAAGCCGCTATTACTGCAGAAATGATGGGATGTAAGGTCGATAAAATATCTGATGTTGGGGTCGCTGGAATCCATAGGTTATTTGACAAACTAGATCTATTACTAGAGTCAAAAGTAATAATAGCTGTAGCAGGAATGGAAGGAGCCTTACCTTCAGTCATTGGAGGACTCGTAGATATTCCAATAATTGCAGTCCCTACGAGTATAGGATATGGAGCTAGCTTCCAAGGATTAACAGCATTACTAGCGATGTTAAACAGTTGTGCTCCGGGAATAAGCGTAGTAAATATAGATAATGGTTTTGGAGCAGGATATTTAGCGGCTAATATAATAATGTCTATTAATCGTACTTAAAAGGGGATGGTTTGTTAGAGACTATTATTCTGGGGGTTATACAAGGGATTACTGAATGGCTTCCCGTAAGCTCTGAAGGTCTAGTAGCGGCAACCTCAATCTTATTATTTGGTAATGATCCTTCTACATCTATTGGGATAACTTTATGGCTGCATATTGGTACTGCGTGTTCAGCAATAGTAATTTTTAGGAAAAAGATCCTACAAATAGTAAAGCAATTTGTTACATCTCCCCAAAAGCCTACAAATGAAAGTACATTTTTAATAATATCGGTTACTATAAGTGCTTTAATTGGCCTACCTATCATAATTCTAATTGAGAAGGCCGTATCAACTGAGTTATTACAAGACAGTACTGGAATATTCACAGCACTCATAGGAGTGTTTATGGTTGTAACCGGAATACTTATAAGAAATAAAAATATAACTTCAAAAAAAGACATTAACAATGTCACTAAATTGGATGCTTTCATGACAGGCATTGCACAAGGTATCGCAGCTATTCCAGGGCTAAGTCGATCCGGTTTGACCACATCAATATTATTAATACGAGGAACCAATAAAAGTGACT
>CETH01040009.1_pt1 | contig 10257 bp, 31 predicted proteins | sample 361461 | NCBI WGS metagenome assembly CETH01 (sample SAMEA2622695, study PRJEB7988) | marine metagenome | isolation source: saline water (ENVO:00002010), including
ACCTACCGATTATGAGTCGGGTGCTCTAACCAACTGAGCTAAAGGCCCAAAAAGTGCAGGTCGCTAAACCATACACTCATTGTATTAAATCAGGTTAAAAAGTATAACACTTATTATCTAGGTGTTACAACAATTGTGTGTGTATCATCTGCAAATACCGCTGTAATTTCTGAACTGTCATAATTTTGTGCAACTTGCTGAATACGTCGAAGTTGATCATTTAGTCGATGCAAAGGAACGAACTTGCCGTTGTTTGGCTGACGATAGTTGACCTTGGAATAGCGAGTACGCTTACGAGTATCTGTTGTAGTTGTTTGATTATTTTCTGTAGAAATTGTTTGTTCTGTAGTCTTAATGATACGATTAACATTACCGTTTCGATTCGCTGAATAATAAACTCCAGGATTATGTGAGTCCATGAACATAGTTGTTCCATTCTCAAGTTGTCGTGTAGTTGAAGTCTCGATAAAACGGTTAGTGTCAAAATTAAAGTTTCCCATTAATTGTCCTTTCTGTTAAATATTATACGCAATATTTGGGTGGCTTAGAATAATCTATATTATAAATTAACTAAGCATAATCCAGTTAATCAATGTCTAAAGTTCTTATAACAAGATAACTGGTATCGCAAGTTGTGTCTAATATTAGAGGTATGCCTGCGTAAGTGTAAAGTTCAAGGTTATATCTGTTGTCGTCTTTTGTAAAGTTTGCTGTTGCTATTTTTCTACTTTTATTAATAATCTTTCTAAAGCCACTTGATGTTTTTGGTAAGAATCTTAAATTATCTTCTGACAAAGAAAAAAGTTTAGCCATTTGGCTTTTAAGAATATGATCAATATCTAAAAAATCTTCCTTATATTTTCTAAACAAATTATCCTCTTGTTTGTTGTATATTAATATTATATCAACCTATTATTAAATTTACACATTAAATTAAAAAATATTATTCTATATCAGGCGTTATTGTAATCTCAAATTCTGACATGTCATAATACTGAACATCAGTTTCAGTCTCATACACGTTAATAAATACTGTTAAACTAAGTGCTGTAATAATTGAATATAAATACTTCATTTTTTCTATCCTTTTTAAATTTAAATGCTATATATGATCTTGTTATTACTTTATCTATTATAATAAGAAAAATGTTTTTTACATCTTGTTTTTCAAATTATAAATTAATATTGTATGATCATCCCAGAAAGGTATTAAATCATCATGAGTAACAATAAACTTTTGACAAATAAATTCGCTAGACTCAACAATTGAGTATTCACAATTACTATCATCAAAACATCTAGCTGAAACTAAACCAATATTAGGATTATCTTTTTCTACCTTGTCATATATCTTATAATAAGGATCTTCAGCAATATCAGCCTTATAATCTTTATAATCTATTTGTGTACAATAAAACTCTCTATAACCCAACTCCTTTAAATCTTCTATCTCAGTTATATTATCTTCACCACAACCAGCAAGTAACAACAATAAAATAATATACTTCATTAAACCTCATCTTACCCAATTAAAAAACTTGTCTTATTATAGACCAAATATAGTTTGTCATATTCTAAACACAAACACATGTTTAATATGTAATCATAATAAATTGTACAATTCATTTTTTGCCTTTTCTTCTAATTAAAAACTTTATTAACAAGAACAACAATAAAACTAAAGGACCAATTTGGATTCTTTGCCAAGAAGTATTACATTCAATAGAATATGTTATTAAACTTAGAAACCAAATTGTAAATGTAAATTTAACTAAATCAAAGTCTTTCAAGATCTTTATACTCTTTATGTAATCTGTCAAATATGAATATATCGCTCCAACTAATATTTTTATTGAGGAGCGTAAAGCTTACAAGATTGTTGTTGTAAGTTAACGTAAGATTGTTATCATAAACTTCTTTGTTCATAAAACTAACAAAATTCAAGAACTCTATTAAACATAATAAATTAACTTTTTGTTTGCCACACGTTTCAGACTCTACATCATTGTTAAAGTCTGTTATTATGAATAAATTAATTCTTGAGCTAGCTGTAAGATTCATCTTGAAAGTTAATGGGGTCCATATTCATTCTACTTAAATATTTTTTAGCAACTGAGTTACAACTTACTTGACCATCAAAATATTCATCTGAAAGGTTTTTAACAAAAAACTTTGCACTACCTTCATCAACTTCAATTGAAAATGTTATCTTGTTTTTGTTTTCATTAAAGTTGCAGTTAAAGTAAGCATTTAAATTGTTGCTAAATATAATATCTTTGTATATATCAATATCATATGTAACTTCAACAAGTTCAGCAGCATCATAAAAATTATCGTAGTTTTTATTTAAGTCTATCATAAATTACTCCTTTAAATAATTTTCTTGTAAGTGTCGTTATTATTATAGTCCTCAAAAACATATAAGCTATAGTTTCCTTCACCCCAAAGTCTATTGCATCTTCTTATGGCAATCTCTTCAGAATTAAGATGAAACTTTGTATTTTCTATCTTGTTGTCTTTAGCTTCAGAAAGATTAAAACTTCCTCTATGCGCAAAATATTTTTTCAATTTATTGCTCCTTATATAGTATTATATTAATTTTAATTATAATTTACACTTTAACAAAACAAAATCCAACTTCTAACTCTATATTATATTGATCAATATCCATTACATAAACTCTCCCAGAAGATGATAAACATTCATAACCAATAACATCATCATTTAAAACATCAAATATCTTTGATAAAATCAAATATTGATTATCACTAAAACTTTCTATATTCATTTTAGAATCATCATAATATTTTTCTAAACTTGAAAAGTAAGGATATGTTGGTATACCTTCTCTTAGCTTTATCAAATCACCAATATCAAATATTTTCTTTCTTAGGAGACTTTTTTCACTCATTACATTTTAATTTCACATTCTTCTTCAAAAACCTGATTCCAATTTAAAACTTTGTTATTTTTATCAAACGATGTCGAGGAGTTTATCCTAATAGATTGACTTCCTTTTGCATCTTTATATCTTGAACAATTTATAACATATTGTTTTTTATTGTTTTCAACATTAAGACTATAAGAATATAGCTCATAATATGCATGATATGATTCTTTTATAGACATAAGTTTAAATTTAGATCCAGTTTCTAAAGTAGTTGATGGTCCTGACGGGAGTTGATATAAATATAATGGTGCCTTTGTTGTTAAACTTTTCATTTTATTCTCTTTCTAGATGACATAATGATGATATTACTTTTTTGCCTTTTAAAGTTTTAAACTTCCACAAACCACCTTTCATGTTATGAGGGTAATTAGCTTCAGAGTTTGATATGTTGTATGTAATTAATCTACCATCTGGGTGTTTGCAGGTTACAATATTTACTCTATTATGGATTTCATTATACTCATCAATAAAATCTATACAGGAAGACTGTAAGATAAATAGAACAAACAATATAATAAACTTCATTTTATTTTCCTTTAACTATTAACATGATGTATTCTGTTCTCCATATTCCATCACTCCAATCAAAGTAGTGATAAGCATGATGTTCTGTTAAACCTGTTACATCTGTAAAATGATTACTATAATTTTCAATTGGAGCAACACCTTTACAAGTTCCTATCGTTCTAAACTTGTAAGTTCCACTCATCTTTTTTTTCTTTAGTTCTTCACTTCTAACTATAATCTTTGTATCACCAATATACGTCGACGTTGGATCAATCAACTGTTCTTGAGTTGCTTTGTCACTCCATTGCTTGCCATAATGAAACATATTAAAAGTTTCCTATATTAATTTTATGAACATCAGAAACTTTTATGTCGCTTATAAAAAAGTATCTTGTTTCTTGATCTTTAAACTTGAGGACTTCAACCTTGTCTTCATCCCAATTAACGTTTCTCCAAATAATTGAAACAAACTGATTTCTCCACTGTAACTGGTGTCCATCTAAATAATTTTTCATATTAAAAGTATAGCCCGGACCAATCTTGGAACTTATATCTACTATTTTTTGCAAAAGTATAATATTAATCATTTTCAATATCCTTGGGTGTTTATATTAGAAACCGTATATTTCATTGTAAATTTTAGCCTCTATAAAACCAGGCGTCGCGTATGCAATCAATTGATCTAGCGATCTTGTCGAAGCTACATAAGGATTGTTCCAAGGTAAAACCCCTTCTGGACATTGTTCACTCAACATATTTTTTAAAGCTATCATCAATGGGCGACGCGAACCAATATCTACATTTTCTTTATAGATTGCTTCGGTTATATGTTTGTTGTAGCTATATGCAGAATCATAATTCTTATTGCTACAATTTTCAACAATTTCATCGACAATTGGTTGTAACTTCTTTCTGGAAAAAGTTATTTCCTCATACTTGGCCATCCAAGGATTATCACTAGTATTAAACTTAACTGTCATCGCGTCTTTTAACATGAAAGAATTCCTTTTAAATATTTGATTGTTTTCTTTCTATAATATATTATACTCAATTAATAATTTATATACACACACAATAATCTTATTCTATCATTGTTACTTTTCCGTTTACTACTTTAAAAGTATGTGTCCCTTTCTTTTTAATACATTCCTCTACAATCCTTATACCAGACTTCTTATCTTTAATAGAGAGTAAGGAAAAAATAATTGATAACAATATCAACCCTGAATAAATACATGCCATTAAAAAAGCCTTGTCACTATCACCCGAAAATATAAAGTAAACTGCTGGTAGCGAAGTCATCTTGCCTGTTACAAAAAACACAAAAGCAATCTTAGACTTTAATGAAATGTCTCTAAACATAAACGTCCTTAAATAAAACTATAATATTATCTGATATAAAAACTTCAAAACTTAATTCTTTAAGTCTCTTATAAACCATATATGCCGCAGCTTCATCAGAAAACTTGTATCTTTCAAAAACAAAACACTCTTGTTTTATCATTTTCACGCCGCCACTCGACGCGACAATCTCTTCTATGAAGCTGTCAACACTCATACCCTATCCATGTGTCTTATAAAATTCTGACAAATCATCAGTTACATCATCAAACGATGTCCTAACATGCACACTCTTACCGCTGTGGAAATGAATCCAACAAGATTCTAAATCAATATTCTTATCTTTGTTATCAATAACATGAGAAACTGCTGACATTACTACTGTCATCTCTGTTGAAGAATTTACTGTTGTATAGGTTCGTAAAGCTGTCATAATAATCCTTTTCTAAATAACAATTTGTCTATAAATATACTTTGCTCCACTGCAGATTCGAACTGCATATAGCCATAAAGAGCATAAAGACGTCGCACAAACGACGAAGCAAGAGGTAGGAGCCTCGAGTCTTTTATTATAGATCATAGTCTTCAAGATCAGGATCAACCAAACCTTCAGCCTTTAAGAAAGCCTCCCATTCAGCTGGATCATCTGATTGCGGCGCTTCATTTAAAACAACCTCAGCTTCTAACTCATCATTAATCTCATCAGCAATTGCTTGAACAGATGTCGTATTAATCTCTACTTCTTTAACCTTATCCTTTTTCTTTGCCTTAGGTATAGGCGCAGAGTCCTCTTCAAGCTTAAGTGCTTTAGGAGTTCCAGGCATAGTCTCAATTACACCATCTAAGCCATCAATATAAATTAGATGAAGTTGCTTAGGATGGTCAATAGTAGATCCTTCTGTACGAATCTCAAAGCCAGCACATTTAATGCCATTATTAATTCGAGGACCACTAAATCGAATCCAAGCTTTTCCTAACTTGGTAATGTTCTTACGATAGTCTGAACAGTCAATCCCTTCGAGTTCAAGCACTTTTAAACTTGGTTCAATATTTTCAAGAGAAACAAAGACCCATTTAGCACCACGACCGCTGAACTGAGACTTAACTTCTGATCTCCAATTATCACCAGCTTTGCCACTGCGAGTTGTTAATGGTTTAATGTTATCTCTTAACAAAGCTTCAATCTCCTTGCGATAGTCTGTAAAGCCTTGAGGATTTTCTCGAAAGTGGTGATGAAGAGCTTCAATTAAATTATCAGTTGAGTTCATAGTAATCTCCTTAGAACTGTTATTGTTGTTTGTTTGAATGTTGGTCATATTTAATGTCCTTTTTGAATGATTATTTGTTTTTGCCTTATGGTGTATTATAATTGGAAGTTAATCCTATTTACACGCTAAATGTTATTCAGAGTATTTAAATACACAGTCTGCTGCTATCTCCATCATCGCTCCAGTTCTCTTGTCTACAAAATAATATCCATCACTGCTTTGTTCGCTTAAAACCTTTCCTGTACTTTCACCTTTGTATATTTCTTTACCTCCGCTGTAACAAATAATAACAGCTCCTTTACCATAACTCTTAATCTTGCCAATTAAACCATCTGTACAACCACACAAAAATAGTAGTGCTGTTAACGGTGCTAATAAATAAAATCTCATATTATTACTCCTTGTATGTTATCTTAATAACCAGATGTTTTTGCCTTTTATTCTTGCAATCTCTAAAGATCTATTCTTCAAAAACATATCTTTTAACTTTCCTTTTCCTTCTCTAGTTATACACCATCTCCATCTTTTACCTTTATATTTAAAGATCATGGGCATTCGATATATACACCCAGTATTCTTTAAAGTTAGTATATCTTCTTTACTGACATCTCTCATTTAAGCAGGCCGGCCAGCATCATGATCCTAGTCTTCGTCATCTTCATCTTCATCTTCCCATTCTTCTATTGTATCTTGCATACTACACATACTGCCACCTATGTAACCATGATCTTCATCTAAAGCCATAGATATATGTGCATACCAATAAGAATCAGCTCGATCTCTTGCATGATCAGGAACAAGATCAATAGCTTCTTCAAGAAGTTCTTTGATCTGCTCTTTTATTTCTTCGAATCTATATTTGTCACTCATTATTATTTTCCTTTGATTGTTTGTTGGTCCTTATAATATATTATAATATTTATTTAATCATAGTTGCACGTCTGGAGTTCACCCTATAGATTACTATCTAAATAATGCGCAGCAATCAACATTACAGTAATCGGCATAGCTAATATAACTGATGTTACAAATACAAAGCTAAACAAATAGAAACCATTAACTACTATTTCTTTTAGATCTTTAATCATCAGAAAATCCTCTTTCTTTGTTTGCCGGATCATCATCATTACCGAAGCGATCTTCCCATTCTTCTTGAAACTCATTACCACGTGCTTCATAATAATCTTGCATATTATTATATACGTATGAAACTATATCACTCATATCCATTCCATTAATAATATCTTTTATTACCTTGTCTCTATTATCATAATCATTAATAGGCATATACATTATCCTTTTTTGTTTAAAGTCCATAGGCTTTTTTCATTATTATAAGATACCAGTTTCTCTTCAAGAAGCTGAGAAAGAACTCGAAAAACAATGTTTGCTCTAAAATCCATATAGCTACCATTGTTTTTAGAATCAAATACTTTTGCAAAGATCTCCTTTAAAGTTAAACCTTCTGATCTTCCAGCTCTAATAGTACTGTAAGCTTTTTCTTTAATCTGTTCTATAGTCATCATAACAAACCTTTCTAAATCAAAGACACTCTGTCCAGTGTTCACCAGTCTCTTCTCCCCACTGATCACGTGAAGCTAAGAGCTGACCACTACTATTATAATCCGCACCACACTTACAAGTATTAGTAAACTTACTTAAAGACATCCATTTACCACAACACTTGATTTGAGCAGGAACACGATATCTAAACTCATTTTCATAATAACCTAACTTGTAATCACCACTCTCTAAAACTTCAAGATAGTTTTGATAACCTAGGTCACCATCTTCAGTCCAAGGACCCCAACCCATATCTTCAAATAGTTGCTTACGAGAAGCAGTATAAGATTTATGAAACTGTTCAATACTCTCAGAGCAATTGCTATCATGAACTTCAAAATTACAGACACCTTTGACGTCATGTGCCATATAAGATGTTCTCTGAATTGATGTTGTTATATAAGCTTTTTTGTAGTTGGACATATTTTGTTTTCCTTTTGATTGTTGGTTGACCCTTATGATATATTATAAATAAAATATAATCTAACTTACACGTTAATAACTTTCTAAGGTTAATTGTGTTACATAGCAATACAATCAGAACGCTTAAACGAATGCTCTGTTGTCCACTGTTTCATTGCTTCTTCGTCTAAGTTTAGATTGCAAACCTCACCATTTCTATTTAGAACAGTCATATAAACATGATTTCTTGTCACATCAACTGCAACACTGAGTATAGTACCATAATAATATGTACCTACGTCACCGTCGTAAAACAACATACTTCCGGTTTGATAATCATTAATCATTATTGTTTTCCTTTAGTTATATACTCTTCTTAAGAGTTTTCTTTTTCCATCTTCAGTAATACCCCAGATAGATCCTGAGTATAGATTGATCATCGATGCTGCTGCAAAAGAACTAAATCTCAAAGGCTTAAATCTTTTGCCACCTCTCATCATACCTGTTACTTCAAATCTTGTAAAATACATATTTGTTATCCTTTTTGAATGATTGATTGAACGTACCTTATAATATATTATAATCACAAATTAATCTTATTTGCACGTATATCTTTCGATAGGGCATAAATATATTCCTGTCTTATAAGAATAAACCCAGTCTTCGATATGAGTAATTCCATATTCTTCAATATACTTTTTAATCTGCTCTGATCTTTCCATAGGATCACGAGAAAGATTTAACTCTTGTAACACTTCATTTTGTTTGTTCCAAAATGAAAGGTTAACGATATCACCACCGTATGTATAGTTAATTGTAGCTATTTTCATATTTATTATCCTTTTTGAATGATTGATTGAATGTACCTTATAATATATTATAACCAGTAATTAATCTTATTTACACTTCCACCATCTCCTCTTCCACTCCCTTAACTCCGCCAAAGTCATCCTCACAGTCTTAGGTCTTATTATACTCCTCCCATCATAATACATTAACTCCCATCCCCAACCTTCTATACTACGCCAAATAAATACTCCCCTCTTCTTTCCTAACCAACTACACTGCAATCCATTACCCCATTCAATACTGCTAAACTTCCACTTGTTTCCCAATATACCACTTACATCACATACAAACTTTAAACCTTCTTTACTTAACATAATCTATTATCTCTAAAGCATAAGGTCTAATAAAACCTACATGACAAGACGTTGTCTTTGACACATAACTCCCGCCTGCTGTTGTATGATTATATACTCTCTTTACTCCATCTACTATCTCTCCAATTAACACTCCATAAGAATATATTGTTCCATCATTAAATACCCTCATACTCTCACTACGAGTACACACAACTCTTAACTCTCCATCTACCTCCCTCTCTCCCCCTATCATATTGACCCACTCCAACACTACTTGATTTATCGTTGCTCTTCTGTTACTCTTCATCTTTTTTACCTTTTCAAAATCGGTTGCTGCTCAAAAAACATATTTAAAACATATTTACTCTATATACAAGTTTAAAGGAAATTACTGATGGCACAAAAACTCTCGAGACAAGACCTAATGGACTATATCAAACGCGCTATAGCAAATGAGCAACGAAAAAAACAAAATCAAATCGGTGCAGATGATGATATTAGACAGAAACACGTTTTAAAAAAAGAACTATCTGATATGAGAGGAAAAGTGAGATTTGAGATGCAGAAGCTAGATGAAAAACTCATGAAATTACATTACACAAAACAAGAGTTAGATGAATTAATTCTTAAAGCTGCAAAGGCTATTAGAAAACTTGAACAACTCAAACAGATTCGTTATTAATAAAATAAAACTACTTATCTAAATCTTCACACCAAACTACTAAATACTTTCCATACTCAAAACTACATAATATACACAATAACACCACTAAACTTCTATCAAACAATCCTAAACACTCAAGACAAAGTATACTATTACTAATCCCTAGAAACAGTATAAATAAACTCATCCAGAAACTTATAAACAATAAAATACTCTTGTCATTCATATATCTACCCTAGTTTCATACCCGAGGCTTATAACTCTTAGCACGCTTTTCTATAAGCGCAAGACGATCTGCTTCTTCTAAAATCATAATTCTCTTACAAACTGTATAAGTAATTGTTACATTACGAGCTGTTGTAAACTTCTTCTTTGTTTCATTTCTTGGGTTGAGCTGATATTGACCGCTGTGACCAT
>CETH01181504.1_pt1 | contig 10257 bp, 8 predicted proteins | sample 361461 | NCBI WGS metagenome assembly CETH01 (sample SAMEA2622695, study PRJEB7988) | marine metagenome | isolation source: saline water (ENVO:00002010), including
CCTGATCTGACATGATATTATCCAAGGGTGCTGCAAGGTCACCAGATTGAATATATTTTAGTTTTATTATGAGAGTTTCTAATTCCCTTTCTATAGTACTCTTTGCACTATTAATAATCACTATATTCTCTTGAGTAAAATAGCTATACCCGTTTGGCTTTAGAATAACGTCTAAAGCCGCTCTTACAGATACGTTTTCCAAGTTTGCAGTGATTGTATCTCTTACTGTGGGGCTGACTACGATATTTAGACCTGTTAACTCGCCGATTAACATTAAAACATTTTTAATATCAGAGTCTTGCATATTGATGGACATTTTCTGACTCAGATCATATTCCTCTCCATATTTATCTAGTGGCGAAAAACTAGAACTCTGTTGAGAATAACATACAGATATGGCCATTAAAAGAATTATCTTAATTTCTTTTTTAAGTTCCAACATCTTTAATTATTTTTGTTTTTCCAACTTTAAAAGTGATCTGTTCGTTTTCTATTTTTTCTATGAGTGCATTATTAATTAAATCACCTTCTTGAAAGGTTTGACCATTAATAGTTACAAAGGCTTTTGCTCCCATTCGTACTGCAGTCTCAATGATTAGACCGTCAAGTGATGTAATCGCAGAATTTTCTATGACCTCTTTATTAATTGTTTCATTTTCGGTTGTCGTGATTTTAGGTTTTAAAACAGGTTTGTATGCATCCATGAATGGATTCCTTGACCAGCCATCTAAGTATCTAAGCTCCTCAGATAAAGGGAGAAATTCTTTTTGAGCAGTAAAGTTTACTTTATTATTAGTCTTGTTTTGTGTATCCATTCTTTTTTTAAGATCAATGGCTCTAGTTTGGCTTACTCTCGCAGTGCCAGGCCTTTTCTTTGCTTTGGTTTTTTTGACTACAGGCTTCTTACTTTTATTTCTTTCCATATAGTCATAGACAGAGTATACAATTGAAAGCGCAAGCATAACTGATAATATTTTTAGTCTAGGTGTCATATTCTTTCGGCACCTAAACTAGCTCAAAAATGATAGTATCTAAAATCTTTTTATCACTATCTGTAATTTCTATTTTCCACCTACCAATATCATTTTTACCGAATTCTCTATGGGATATGGCTGGGATCTCTTTTCCATTTCGTACACGTATCCTTACTTTAGCCTTTAGGTTACCATTGAGGTACCATATATGGTATATATCATTATGCTTACCTGAGTTATTATTAAGTAAAGAATGACAATACACCTTACCAATTTCAGTTGAGAATTGACTGCCAGGCATCAGAGGCTGATTATTTTTAACTTTCTGACACATTGTTGTTTCTAACACTACGATACTATGAAAATCCTGATATTTATTATTGATTTTAGGTTTTGGATTTTTTTCTTGATTTACCTTTGAATTATTTTTATTTGTTTTGGAAGGGGTGACTTTTTTCTCAATAACAGGTGATTTCATTGCAATTGATTCTTCTAATGGAATTGATTCATCTACTGGCTCTGTCGCAGGTTCAAGCCACATTTCAGGTACTCCTTGTAAATTTTCTGAATTGACTTTTACTGTCGTATCTAGAACCTCCGAAACTTCTATTGCTTTATTTGTTGTTATTTTTTTGTTAGGTTTTGGCTTTTTGGACTCAGAATTTTTTGTAGCCATAGAGGGCATGGTATTAAGTCTAATTTTATTTTTTACAGTTTGAAAGTATGTATAAGATATAAATTTTATCGTTTGGACAGTCGCCAGATCTTTTTGGATAATTTCAATATTAGATGCTGTTAATCTGTATTGACTAGAGAGCATAGACTCTAGTAATTGTCCGAAATTAATAAATGATCCTTTGAGAGTAATATCTATAGGGATTTTTTCAATTAAAACTTCTTCACCTGTTTCAGCTAACAGTATAGTCTTTTTATCAATTACGGAATTAGAAGGAGCGAAGTTCTGGATTTTTAATCCGTGATTAATTATAAGTGAGTACAAATAGTCTGTAACGTTTTCAAATAGTCTTTTATCAGGAATCTTATCTACTATGGTTTTAAATTCAGTATTTAAAGTTTCCCACTCTCTTTGCATAGTAGTAATCTGGGACTCTAAATTTTTATATTTACTTACATTTGAAGATAGTCTGTTTTGAAGTTGCCTTGAATTTCTATGTTCCTTTGTTAGGCCTTGATAAATAAAAAAATACCAGGATAAAGATGAAAATAGTAAAAAACCAAAAATAGCAATAGATAAATGTTTTTGATTTTTTAAAAATTTTTCCATTAAATCACGCACTTTAAATCGAATTGTAAACTATTTTTTCCTAAAAGGGATTTTGAAGATTGATTCATTATTTCTATGTTTTGGAAAAGTCCAGAGTCCTCAAGATTAGCTATAAAATGATCAAAATGAGCATTTAGTAGTGCTGTATTTGCCTTTACGTTACCCTCAATCCTTACTATCCTCAAGTGCTCATCTTCTTTTCGCACTACTTTTACTAAATCGCGTCCGATTTTTTTATATGCTTCAATTTCCCATCCCTCCTGAAAGTTAAGTGTACTTATTTTTATTTCTTTAGGTGTATAGTAGCTCAAAAATTTATTTATTGCCAGGATACGATTAAAGTATTCAGTATCGTAGCTTAAGATTCCAAGTTGCTCTTTTACATTTGTTTTATTTTGTGAAAGTGAGGAATGATCTTCTTCGACGTAGGATAGCTGATCATTTTCAGCTTGCATTGGCAAAATTTGTGTTTGCATGGAATTGATGCTTAGTTTTGTATTTAGAGTTATTAATAAGCCAAAAATGAATAACCCAGCAGTAGCTAGCATTCCTGCTCTATTTACCCATCGTAAAGTTTCTCTTTGTTTTATATTATTTGGCAAAATATTTACAGATGGATTGATTTGAAGGGCGGATCCTATCGCTCCAGTTAAGATTGATGGATTATATTTTAATGATTTTGTATCAAAGTCTGGTGGAACATTTAGGTTTCTCATTGGATTTAAAAAACTAGTAGAAAGGCCTGTGCTTCCTTCAATAAATGTATCTAAATATAAAATCTCTCCAGCTGAGCCACTTAACAGAACGGTAGTATCTTCTGTGATTTTAAAATCTTTTCTTATTCCATTAATTGTTCTATCAATCTCTTGGCGCCAGCTATCGAAAACAGATCTAAAAATATTATCATGCTCTCCTGCATCTACCTTTTTACCCATTGCTCTTAAGAATGGCTCAGGGACTTGAAATGAACTCCTTTCATGCCAGTCTTCAATGGGAATTGCGTTATCTCGCATGCTATCTGTTAGGCTTTGTAACCCTATGTATAATGGTTTAATAACTTTTAATTCCAGTTTAACACAACCAAGCAATGTACTGTGGCTTTCCCCAAGGTTTATAATAATAGTGCTCTTCTTTTTATGTTCTGGATAATTCCAAATAAATGCATTATAAACTGATTGCGCCACAGGGTATAAAGATCTGATTTCCCAGCCAATTGTTCCAAGCGGAGAGGTAACTTCATCTAAAGTATCATTTTCACCAATTCCAACAAAATAGTTTGTTTTTGATTTTCCAGGAGTATAGTTAAGGGTTGACTCTTCTAAAGAAAAATTAAGATCTTTTTTTACAGTCCATTCAACAATCTGTTGTTTATCTTTTTGATTCTCTTTTGGGATATCAACTAACTTTAGTAAAATTTTTTTATTTTCGCTAGTAAGTGCAATTGTGTTTCTTTTAGATACAGTTTTTAAGGCGGCATTGTAAAGATCGCTATATTCTGATAAATTTTCTGTAAGTTGGTTTATTGATTCTTGGCATGCCTCAGAATAATCTTCAGGATTTTCAGAGTGATTTAATTTCCTATTTTTTGAGGAAAATTGGTTGTGAGCGAGTAATGTTTTTATTCCATTTTTTTCATCAATGATCACTGAAAAAACTTTCCCAGAATCAATGTGGACACCTGTGAAAGTTTTGTCAATTGGAATTTTACTCAGTATAGATGGGCTAATATGACTAGGAATCCTACCTTGAGTAGGTAGGAAATCTTTTTCATCAATAAATGTAACTGTAGGGTCATTATTGGTAAGCACCTCTGATTCTATCACATTTGGCTTTATTAACTGGTCTTTTTCTTTTATAGTTGGAGTTGACTCTTTTAATTTTTGAGGTTCGATGGTTTTGGCAGGCGATTCTTGAAGAGTATGTTCAACTTTTTCAATTATTTGTTCTTTTGAATCTTTGGTATTTCCACCTATCCATTCATCTTCTTCACTATCATTTGACCTTGTTTGTTGATTATCTAATTTGGGTTCGGGAGGATCTTTTCGTAAAACATCAAGCAACTTATTTACAGCAATTTCATTGTAATTTTTTTTCTTTTGTTTTAATAGTCCACCAGTATCAATTTTTCCAGAAATAACTCGTTGAACCATTTCTTCATTTATTTCTTTTTTCTCTTCACTGATCATTGTGAGGAGAAGCTGATGGCATAGTTGGGTGACTTTTCTAGGATATCCTTGGGTATTCTTATGAATTTTTTGAATGGATTTTTGATTAAACCAACTTCCTGCTTTTCCGCCTGTAATCTGTATTCTATGATCTATCATACCTTGCATATCTTCTAATGTAATTGGCCCAATTTCAAAATCAAAAGCTATGCGATCTTCAAAATTCGGATATTTGTGGATAATCTTTCCCATCTCTGGTTGTCCGAATAATATCAACTGTAATAATTTGTAATCATCAGTCTCAAAGTTTAATAGTGTGCGGAAAACATCGAGCATCTCACCAGGAAGGTTTTGGCCTTCATCAATGACTAAAACCAGGGTCTTCCCTTGCTCGACTCCAACTCGGAGTAAATAATTTTCTATGATGTTACGACAATCTTGGACAGAATCTGCAGAGTCATTAATACCAAATAGTTCTATGATATGCTTAAGTAAAATAATTTCTGATTCAAATTTTGGATCTAAAATCAAATAAAAGTCAAAATCATCAGACTCATCTTTAAAGTTTTGTATTAATTTGCGACTTATTGTGGTTTTACCAACCCCAATTCCACCTCTGATAACAGATAGGCCACGGCGCATTCTAATTGAAAGTTCTAAGCCTTCTAAGCATTGTCGATGCTCTACAGCAGGGTAGAATAGATCAACGTTTGGAGACGTTGAAAAAGGATCTGCATTTAATCCGATTGAATCAAATAGATTCAATGAAAATCTCCAGCTGCCTTTTTATGAAAATGTGATATAGGTGTTAATCATAAACACAGATGCTGCTAATAGAACAACACCAAGAACTTTACGATGTTTCATAAAAAAAGCATCTGTCATATAAAGTTTATTGGCTTTTCTTTCTGCAATGAGTATTGAACCAGGAGAGACTAAAAGTAGAATCCCAAAAACCCCTGCAGTGATTGAAATGATTAGAAAAACAATTTCTTTAAATGGATCATTCGCATAGTTATATGCTAAAAAAGTGGCTGCCAGTAGCATCGAGATCCCAAGGGGAATTCGATGCTTAATTATAGCTGCATCAGTCATATATAATTTATTTGCTTTGCGTTCTGCTTTTAAAACAACAGTAGGCGCAAAAATTAGGAGCAGGCCAAATACAGCAGAAAGCATGCCAATACAAAGAATAACAATCATGATGTTTATCATGCTAATACCTCAGAGTTCAATTTTATTTATAACCAAACATATTTCTAGTTCCTTAGAACTGGTTACAATGGGTCGCTTAGTCTAGTATCTAATTTAAGAGAAAGATAACTTTCTTACCTTATAATGTTTTTATTCAATATTTGATAATACTAAATCCAAATTTTCTGCTATATAATATGCATTTTCTTTATTAAAAACCATCGGGGGTTTAATTTTAATTACGTTATGATTTTGACCATCTGTACTAAGTAGGACACCTCTTTCTTTCATTTTATTAATCACTAGGTTAGCTGTTTTAGTTAAAGGCTTTAATTCTTCTCTATTATTTACTAATTCAATTCCAAGAAAGAGTCCTATCCCTCTAATATCTCCAATGATAGAATGATTATTTTTTAATTCATTTAGTAATTTTTTAAGTAATGCACCAATAGAAAACGCATTGGCTTGAAGTTCTTCCTCATCTATAATGTTAAGCACAGCATGACCAATAGCGCAGGAGACAGGATTTCCGCCAAAAGAATTAAAGTATTCCATTCCATTATCAAATGTTTCAGCTATCTCTTTTGTAGTGATTAATGCAGATATTGGATGACCATTACCCATAGATTTGCCTAGCGTAATAATATCAGGGACAATATCTTGAGTTTCGAAACCCCAAAAATGACTACCCATGCGTCCAAAGCCAATCTGTACTTCATCGGCAATGCATAGGCCACCGCTTTCATGGACTAAGTCATATGTATTTTTTAAAAATTTTTTAGGAGGAATAATTTGTCCTCCGCATCCCATAATTGATTCTGAAATAAATGAAGATACTTTTGCACCAGTATTTTCAATCTCTAGAATTATCTTTTTTATTTCATTTACATATAATTGGCTAGCGTTTTTGGATCTGAATTTTCCTCTAAAAATATCAGGGATTGGTGAAACATGTACATGCTTTGGCGGTCCTATGCCACCTGGGCCATTAAATTTGTAAGGACTAATCTCTATTAATGAAATCAAATGTCCGTGGTAGGCGCCCTCCAATACAATCGTTTCATTGCTTTGTGTATAGTTGCGAGCAAGCCTCAAAGCTAAATCATTTGATTCGCTACCTGAATTTGCAAAATAGCACATATTCAGGTTTTCAGGTAATTTTTTTGTTAGTTCTTGAGCATATTTTATTATTGTTTCATCTAAGTATCTTGTATTTGTATTTAATTTTTTTAATTGTTTTGTAGCGGCTTCTAGAACTTTTGGGTGTGAATGACCAACATGCTGAATATTGTTTATAGCATCAAGATATTTATTCCCTTTATTATCATAGAGATATTGGCCCTTACCTCTAACTATATATAAAGGCTCATTATATGAGAGACTGAATGATGGACTTATATATTTTTTCCGTAGTCTTTTTAATTTATTTTCATTGGACATTTTTGATTATATCATCTGATAATTTAGATAAATTGATTTTTGAAAGTTTATTAAGCGCTGACCATGCTGGAGCTTCTGATATTGTAAGATATTTATTTTTTGGAAATAACTTTTTTCGCCATGCAGACATTGTGACGGTTATGCAAATTCGTAAGCACATAAAGTAGATAATTGATTTTAATTCAAGTTTATTTAACTCAAAAGATGATTGATAGCCTTGTAAAAAAGCATAAATTTTTTCAAAAGGGTTTTTGTTGTTTAAATAAATATATGCAATGGCTACAGCAGATTCGATAATTTGGAAAGAATATACAATATCACCAAAGTCTATAATGCCAAAGGTTTTATGTTTATTATTAATTATAATATTATGATCATTCCCATCATTGTGAATTACGGCCATTCTTAAATTCTCTTTTATAGGTATTACATTCTTATTATACTCATTCAAAAAATATAAAATAATATTTTTCTTATCATTGGTATTAACAAACCTAAGATTATTTTCAATGATGCCTATTTGTTTACAATCCCATTCAAAAATTCTATGCGCCGCTTGATGATCAAAACCTAAAAGCGCTCTACTTAATCGTCCTACAAATACACCCATATCTTTATGATCATATATAGTCATGGATTTTTTGTTTAGAAAATCACCTTCTATAAAATCTAATAATCGAAGGTTAAATAACTTGCCTTTATATTCTACAGTTTGATAATCAACAGTTAATGGTACAAGAATTTGAGGGTCTCTATTTTTAATATACTTTGTCGCTGTATCTTGAAGTTCAATTGTTTCTTTTTTTTCCGCAATATTATATACTTTCAATATATATTTTTTTTCTTTTGTAATTATTAAAAAATTTTGATCTCTATCACTGTATAAATTTTTAATAACACCAGAGATACCAAATTCTGAAATTAAAATTTTTTTAATTTCTATTTTTGTAAATGATGGCGCTGGAATCGTAAAAACAGAATTCATAAAATCTTTTCCAAAATATTTTATAAACATAAAGTAATTATATGTATCATAATGAAACACTAAAATATAAAAAATGTAAAATAATGTGACACATATGATTTTTTTTTATTATATTTGGCTAATTCCGGGGTACGAAATGATCTTTAATTTTTGGATCATTTAATTAAAAATGCTAGACAAAACAAAAAAATCAATTCTTATCATTGAAAATGATGATGGGATTTTGGATAATCTTTTACAGCGTTTCCAAAAGGTTGGGCTGTTGACAATAACCGCTAAGGATGGCTATGAGGGATACGTGCGTGTTTGCAGCGAGGTACCCAATTATATCATTGCTGAGTCTTTGTTACCTTCAATGAGTGGATTTAGAATAGCTCGCCTATTAAAGTATGATGAAAGATATAAAAACATTCCACTTGTTTTATTAACAGATAATGATTTAGCTGCAATTAACAATATTTTTTCTGCAAGTGGGGCTGATAAAATTTTAAAAAAACCATTTAAATTTTCAGAATTATTAGAATCAATAGGTCTAACAACAGCATGATTGAGCTACCAGTAACATTAGTCATCCCATTGCTTATTATTTTAGGAGCTGCTTTTGGTAGTTTTTTAAATGTTGTTATTTATAGAGTTCCTATAAAAATGAGTGTTGTAAAACCAAAATCACATTGTTTTAATTGTAAAGTCCCTATTAGAATTATAGATAACATTCCAGTTTTAGGATATTTTTTATTAAGTGGGAAATGTAGAAATTGTAAATTTGAATTTCCAAGTCGTTATGCATTTGTTGAATTAATTACTTCTTTATTGACAATCATTATCTATATCATATATGGTATAAGTACATCTTTTTTTATATATCTCGCGTTAACATATTTATTAATTGCAGTTACATTTGTTGATATTGACCATTTTATAATTCCCAATGGGTTTATAGGCATAGGTCTTATAATACTTATTATGGGAATTCAGTTGAGATGGATTCCTATTGATTGGATAGAAGCTGCGTCGGGTGCATTTGTATTTGCGGGGTTCCTTTTTACTATAGGTATAATAGGCCAATTCATTCTTAAAAAAGAAAGTATAGGGTTTGGTGATGTTAAGCTTGGTTTAGTTCTGGGGGGTTTTTTGGGAGTTGAGTACTCCATACTGGCTCTTTATCTTAGTTTTGCATTGAGTGCTATTTATGTCTTTGTAATGCTTGGAGCAAAATTGATGCAAAAAAGTGCTAAAATACCATTCGGACCATATTTAGCAGCAGGTTCTTTGATAGCATTATTTACAACCTCTCCATCAGGTGGTAATTATATTTTAAATTGGTATTATTTAACAATGTTTTAATTATGGCTATTAGTGGAAAACAACCTCTAGGGACACTTTTAATTCAGGCAGGAAAAATTGATGAAGATCAACTCCAAAAAGCTTTGCAGATTCAAAAAGAAAAAGATGTCTACATTGGGCAAATATTTAGAGAGCTTGATTATCTTGATTATAAAGAATTAAACAAGTACATCAGCCATCAGTTAAAAATTCCATATATCCAACTAGGATATTATGAAATTGATAAATCTTTGATGGATCTATTCCCTGAAAAAGTTCTTCGTTCTCAAAAAATATTACCTCTTTTTAGGTTGGATAATGCGCTAAATATTGCTATTTCTGATCCATTGGCATCAGGTCCTATAGATGCCGCTCGTGATGTAACTGGCTTAGCTATTGAACCAGTTATTGCAATGGAGCATGAAATTGAAAATGCCATAGACCTGCACTATGGAATATCTGGTTTTATTGATATTGATTCCTCAGTTGATGATACAACGAACATTACAGATTTATTTGATGAAACTCGAATAGTAGAGCTCGTTGATAGTATTATTACTCAGAGTCAAAAATATAATTGTTCGGATATTCATATTGAGCCTCGAGAAAATGATATTAGAATTCGTTTCCGAATTGACGGAAGACTTCAAGATTTTCAAGCCCTTCCGAATTCAATTCACACAGCACTTGTTTCAAGATTGAAAATTATGGCGAATATGGATATAGCTGAAACCAGGAGACCGCAAGATGGAAGAATTTTATTTAACTCATCTAAAGGTAGACTTGATCTTCGAATATCAACATATCCAACCCTTTATGGAGAAAAAACGGTATTACGTTTATTAAATATATCTGAAGCATTACACTCTCTTACGGCACTTGGGTTTGAAG
>CETH01131856.1_pt1 | contig 10254 bp, 12 predicted proteins | sample 361461 | NCBI WGS metagenome assembly CETH01 (sample SAMEA2622695, study PRJEB7988) | marine metagenome | isolation source: saline water (ENVO:00002010), including
TAAAGATGCTGTTTAAACAGCTAAACAACATGATAGTAAGGGTTTTTTTACTAGTTCAGTGAATTTTGTAATTAATTAAATTATTTTGTAAAATTCCTGTTATCAACTGCTAGCACTTTATTCTGAGCGAATATATAAGCAAAAATGGTTAATATTTTGGTCACAATTCTCAAAGTTAGGAGATGAAATATTAAAAAATTAGAAAAATTAAGGTCTATTTATTCGTCAAATTCTTAAAAAATTATTTTATAAATTCTAAATTGAATATTCTAAAAAAATCATTCGTAATAAATAACGATTTGAATATTAGGAAGTAAAAAAACAAGTTATCAAAAAGATTAATTGTTTAATACTGTTAATGTGTAGTTAGTCTTTGTTAATTTTTCCACTTTAGTTATATTTTACTGTTTATAGTTGTTAAAACAATTTAGTTAAACTTAATGGAAACTACAAATTTTGGATTCGTAGCTAGCCTACTTTTCGTAGGAGTTCCAACGATCTTCTTAATAGGCTTATTTATCTCAACAAGTGATGGTGAGAAATCTAGTTTCTATTCAGACTCCAGTAAGGGTAGACTTGGACCTAAACCAAAAAATTAATTTTTCTCAGAATGAATAAAGTTTCTGCAAAGGAACTACTTTCATGGGTACAAAATATTTCAAGTGAAGGGGGAGATAAAGAGGCTCTTTATTTGCTTTTAGACTTATTTGGTGGTTTATCCAAGCAAGAATTAAATTTATTAAGGATTAATTCTTCAAAAGAAATTTTTTTGAAGGAAAATTTAAATATAATTAAATCTTGCTGGTTAGAGCATGTAACTGAAAAAAGACCAATTCAATACATATGCGGGCAGACTTACTGGAGGAATTTTAAATTTAAAGTTTCAGAAGATATATTAATACCAAGAAGAGAAACAGAGATAATTGTTGATATTGTTTTGGATGTATGTTCAGATAGAAAAAATGTCTTATTTGCCGAATTAGGAACTGGATCTGGAGCTATTGCCATAGCTTTAGCTGTTCTAAATCAAAGCTGGAACGGGTTAGCTACTGATATCAGTACAAAGGTGATAGATATTGCTAAGGAAAACTTTCAAAGTTTCAAGAAAGTATCAAATTTGAAATTTTATTGTGGTAATTGGTGGAAACCTTTAGAAAACTATGCTGGGAAAATTGAAATTGCTATTTCTAATCCTCCATATATCCCACAAAAAGTTTATGAAAGTATTGCTACTTCAGTTAAAAAATATGAGCCTGAAATAGCCTTAAATGGAGGTTCTGATGGTTTGAATCATATAAAACAAATTATAAGGGGTGCACCAATATTTTTAAAAAAAGGAGGATGGCTTATTCTAGAAAATCATTTTGATCAAGCTAAAAAAGTTGTAAATTTATTGTGGGAGAATGGATTTGAATCCATTGAAATTATTAATGATTATTCTGGTATTGGAAGATTTACAATTGGTAGATATAAATAAATTAAACATTTTAATTTTAGTATGGTCCGAGTAGTTAATAAAAATCAAGCTATTACTAATTTAAAAAAAGGCTTTCCCTTAGGTTTCCCAACTGATACGCTCCCTGCCATTGGTTGCTTACCAGAATTCTCAAACATAATATATGAATTTAAAAAAAGAGATAAAAAGAAGGCATTAATATTAATGGGTTCAGATATCACACAAATTTTAAAATATGTACATCCAGCAGCGAGGTATGACTTTTTGAATTTAGCGGAGGAATTTTGGCCAGGTCCTCTTACTTTAGTAGTGCCTTTATCTAAAGAAAAACAGTCAATTTTGCTTTCAAGTAGTAATACATTAGGTTTGCGAATACCAAATTCAAATATTGCAAAATCATTAATATCTGAAACAGGTCCTTTAGCTACTTCAAGTGCAAACATCTCTGGTATATCTACCTCATTTACGGCGAAGGAAGTATCAAAAGACCTGCCTAATTTGGATCTTTTAGGGCCAATCCCATGGGAGAAGTGTAGTGGCCAGGGGAGCACGATAGTCTCTTGGGAAGGAGAAGGTAAATGGAAATTAATAAGAAAAGGTCAAATTAGTCTTAGTTTGGTTAATAAATGAATTTAATATTCATATTTTTATTCGCAATTCAAACTCTGTTTTTATTAATCTTCAAACCTTTAACTGAATTATTAACGATTTTGATACAAATAAAATTTATACCTTTTTTATTATTATTTCTATTTGCTTTTCTATTTATTAATAATCCAGTTACTGATAAAAAGTAGAATGCCGGCTAACAGATTTGAACTGATGACCTTCGCTTTACAAAAGCGCTGCTCTACCGCTGAGCTAAGCCGGCATAATTTTATACTACATAAAAAAATAGTAAATTTTTTAAAAAGTATTTAAATTATAAAAAATAAATTTTGTTATTTTTTACTTTCTGATTTTTTAAATTTAATTTCACCTGACTTTGTTCTCTTTATAGGAAGATTAGCTACTAGAGCAGTCATTCTATCTTCAGTTTCCAGACTCACAGCTACTTCATTAAAATCTATTTCGACATACTTCGCAACGACTTCAAGAATTTCTTTTCTCATTTTCTCAAGTAAATCAGTAGTTAAAGAACTCATATCAACTCTGTCATGAGCAAGAACTAATTGCAGTCTTTCCCTGGCAGTATTTGCACTAGCAGGTTCTCGACCTAGTAATTTGTTAATAAGATCTCTAAGGGTCATTGTTAAAAAATCCTGGTTTGCATGAGTTTCAGGAATTTATCCTTAAGGCTTTTGCCTTGCTTGTCTGGGTCGATGATAGGGATATCTTCTCCAGTAAGTCTTTGGGAAACATTTATATAACATTGCGAGGCAGGAGTATTTTTCCCTGATAAGGTTAGTGGCTCACCTCTGTTTGTACTTATAATTACTTGTTCGTCCTCTAAAACTATCCCAAGCAAAGGAAGTGAGAGTATACTCGTTACATCGTCTATAGAAAGCATCTCTTGATTAGCCATCATATTTGGTCTGACCCTATTAATAACTAGTTGAATTGGATTAATATCACAAGTATTTAGTATCCCAATAACTCTATCTGCGTCTCTAACTGCAGATAACTCAGGATTCGTAACTACAATGGCTTCTTTGCATGCTGCGAGTGCATTCTTAAATCCATCCTCAACACCTGCTGGGCAATCTACTAATACATATTCAAATTTCTCACTCAACAAATCACTTATTTTTTTCATGTCATCTGGCTTCATCCAATCCAACATCCTTGGATCTCCAGCAGGAAGTAAAGCCAATTTTGTTTCTTGTTTATGCCTTACTAAAGCTTGCTCTAGACGACAGTTATTGTCTAAAACATCTTGGGCAGTATAAATTATTCTATTCTCAAGACCCAAGAGTAGATCAAGGTTCCTTAATCCAAAGTCCGCATCAAGTACAGCTGTTGATAATCCGCTATTCGCCAAAGCTATACCTAGGTTGGCTGTTAAGGTGGTTTTGCCTACACCGCCCTTACCAGAGCAAATTAAGATAGTTCGTGTACTCTTCGACACAACTTCAAATATTATTTATTTACAAATAATAATTTAAAATTGCTCATTCAAATTATTAAAAAGTTAAGGAATTCTTTATTTAATAAATTCAATTAATTTATTTTTCAAATTCTTGATTTATTTTATTTATTTATTAAAAGTGGTTTGATAATAATTTTGCCGTTTTCTAAGATTGCAATTTCGGGATAGTGATCATTTGGTTTGTCTTTGGGTCCTGTAGCTATAGTTTTATTTATTCTAAGCTGTAGAGGATTTAAATATAGAGAAGTAATAAAGGAATTTTCCTCTCCATTACAGCCAGCAAAAGCAATCCCACATAATTTACCCCAAACATAAATATTTTTTCTGGCTGTAATTTGCGCCCCTGGATTAACATCTCCAATAATAATTAGGTTTCCATTTGAAGATATTTTTTCTCCAGATCTTACAATTCCTCGATGAGTTAGATCTATTGATTTATTTGTGTTCATGGAATTTATTTTGAATTCAGTATTTTTATTAGGATTAAACTTTGTTTTCATTTTTAAGTGTTGTGCACTTATATTGGTTTCTCGGGAATTTGTAAGTACAAAATATAAGTTTATATTTGATTCTTGAAGAAATGTTTTTATCTTTTGTAATTCACTACATGAAATATTTTTATTAAAGGTTATTAAAGTTGCATTTAATCTTTTATCAATATCACTTCTATCTAAGAACATTTTCTCTAAATTATCTACTTCATTCGAGATAGTTTTTATATAATTAAAATTTTCGTCTTCTAAAATTAATTTCATTTAGGAATCATTTTTAAAAATTAAAATTTTTTTCCTTACTTCCTCTTTTATACATTCTGGATAAATTAAAAGTGAACTATCATCGGATTGTGCAAGAGTTTTTATTAATGCTGACGCATTTTGCAGAGGACTTAAGTAATTCCCGTCCCATATTTTTAATGAATTATTTGTTTCAAAGCCATTGAAGTGTTTTTCTTTGATCCCGCAGAATAAATTTGAATCAAAATTATTATCATCACATTTCTTTTTTACATAAGCTAGTAACTCTAATTTTTTTATGTTGCTTAGAAATGTTATGTCTGCAGCTTTTAGAAGATTTCTATCTAAAAACATTCTACATAGATTAGAAAGGGATTTTGAACCTTCATCTTTCCATTTGTTGAGATGATAATACAGTCTTATATCGTCATTTTCAAGAAAATTATTAAAATCTAATTCTTTTGGGTTGAAAATCCAATTTTTCATACATTTATCAATATATATTGAATGATTAAAATTATTTCGGATTTGAGATATTATTTTTTCCAGTATCCAGCTACATATTTCATTGATTCTATGATTATAGATAGATCTATACATTATGTTTCTTAGAATTAAAAAATGTTCTATAGCTATTATGCCCTTTGGTTTTATTGCTATGCATCCATCTGGTGAAAATGTTAAAGCAGAAATAATCCTTTCTAAATCAACTAAGCCATATTTTGTCCCAGTATTATAACTATCTCTAAGAAGATAATCTAGTCTGTCACAATCTATTTCACTGCTGATAAGTGTTTGTATAGGATGGGATATAAAATTTTTATTAGAGAATAAGACTCCAATTTTTTCTGGGACTTCATCCCCAAATTTCCTAAGTATAGAATTGATTGGTGGATAGTTGAGAATAATTTTTTTTGACCAATTTTCATGGCTATGCTCAAAAATTTCTTCACTGGTATGACTTAAAGGTCCATGACCTAAATCATGTAATAAAGCAGCACCATATAAGACAAATTTTTCTTTCTTGAAGTTCTCATTTATTTCTATTAACCTATTGAAAATTTTTCTTGCTACACAAAAAACTCCTATAGAGTGAGTAAACCTACTTGATTCCGCTCCATGAAAAACTAGTGAAGCCGCACCTAATTGCTTAATTCTTCTTAGCCTTTGAAATGCAAAGGTTTCTATTAACTCCATTATCATCCTTTCCTCATCCTTAGAAGTATCAATGACTATTTCTTTATGGATAGGATCATGAAAAACTCTTTTAAAATTCATAAGAAGTTTTTAACAGATACAGGAATGCTTTATTCTGCAATATTTAAATCCTCTTTAACACTATTATTACTACTGATTTCATTTTCAATAGATTTGTTTTTATCTAATAGTGAGCTTAAGTAAATCTCAGCATTTTTTACCCATTTATCTTCGCTACTACCAAAATCTTTTGCTTCATCAAAATCTAAGATTTTATCAGGTATAATTCCTCTCCCCTGAATATTATTACCATTAGGAGTTAGATAGCTGGCCACTGTAATTGCAATCCCGCTATCATCTGTAAGGCTTTTTAATGATTGAATAAGACCCTTACCATAAGTTTGCTTACCTATTAAAGCAGATCTTTCATTATCTTGTAATGCACCTGCAAGAATTTCACTAGCACTAGCAGTTCCATTATTAACAAGTGTGACCATTGGACCATCAAAAGTTGTTTCTTCTTGCGATATTATTGAATCTTTAATACCATCTCTATTTTTAGTTTCTACAACAAGTTGTTTACTAAGAAAGCAATCTGCTACTGCGATACCTGAACTGACTAAACCTCCTGAATTGTTTCTAAGATCAAGAATTATTCCTTCTACTTCTTTTTCATTTAGTTCTTGCAATGCTTCCTCAATTTTTTTTGGAACACTTTCACTGAATTGTGTAATCCTTAAGTATCCAATTGTATGAGATTCATCCCTTAATCTTTTAGTTCTTACGGGTCTTAAATCAACAGATCTTCTCTCTAGATCAAACTCTTTTAATTCTCCAACTTCATTAGCTGATATCTGAACAAGTACTTTTGTACCTTTCTCTCCCCTTAATTTTGAAGCTGTGTTTGCAAGGCCTAAATTTGATGATGATTCTCCATTTACACTCTCAATAAAACTTCCAGCAATAATTCCTGCATCTTCTGCAGGTGATCCAGCAAGTGTAGATATGACAATAATTTTGCCCGTTTTTTCATCTTTACCAAGCTGAAGACCAACCCCATTTATTTCGCTGCCAAGGTTACTTGACTTTAGTAGCGCATAATCTTTAGGCCTTAGCACACGGGTATAAGGATCTTCTAGAGGTTTAAGCATCTCTTCAATTGCTGAAAATGCTTCTTCACTAGTATCAATCTGTTTTTGTAATGTTTTTTGACGGATTTTTTTCCATTGAATCTCCAAAAACCTTTCAGGATCGTAATAACCGTCATTTACTAAAACCCATGCGTCCAAAACAATCTGCTTGCTATCACTAAGAGCTTGGGCATTAGAAATAGTGAAAAATGAAGTCGTTAAAAATAGAATCATTAATATAATGATTCTTTTAATGAAAAATAAAATTTTGTTAAAAGTTGAAGGCATTGGGTTAAGTGTTAACACCAAATTTGTGATTTTTGAGTAAGCTCCTAGTATCAAAGCTTTTTTTTTAGTGTGGCGAATTCATCATCCGTTTATGACTGGTTTCAAGAAAGACTTGAGATTCAGGACATAACTGACGACGTAACTTCAAAGTACGTACCCCCTCACGTAAATATATTTTATTGTTTAGGAGGCATAACTTTAGTATGCTTCTTAATTCAATTTGCAACAGGTTTTGCAATGACTTTTTACTATAAACCTACTGTAACGCAGGCATATAATTCTGTGAGCTACCTCATGACTGATGTCAGCTTTGGATGGTTAATAAGATCTGTACATAGGTGGAGTGCTTCTATGATGGTACTTATGCTGATACTTCATGTTTTTAGGGTGTATTTAACAGGAGGATTCAAGAGGCCAAGAGAACTTACTTGGGTAACCGGTGTTGTTATGGCTGTCATTACAGTTGCTTTTGGAGTAACGGGATATTCATTACCTTGGGACCAAGTTGGATACTGGGCTGTAAAAATTGTTTCTGGTGTACCTGCAGCGATACCAATTATTGGTGATTTTATGGTTGAACTTCTTAGGGGAGGAGAGAGTGTTGGACAATCAACTTTAACAAGATTCTATAGTTTACATACGTTCGTATTACCTTGGTCTTTAGCTGTATTTATGCTTATGCATTTTTTAATGATTCGTAAACAAGGTATTTCAGGTCCTCTATAAAGATCTATCATTATTATTAACTAAGGAAATTTTTAGAATATGTCAACACTTAAAAAACCTGATTTATCCGATCCAAAATTAAGAGCAAAATTAGCTAAAGGTATGGGCCATAATTATTATGGCGAGCCTGCATGGCCTAATGATCTTTTGTATATATTTCCAGTAGTAATTCTTGGAACGATAGCTTGCGTTGTAGGCCTAGCTGTTTTAGATCCAGCTATGCTTGGTGATAAAGCCAATCCTTTCGCAACTCCATTAGAAATATTGCCTGAATGGTACTTATATCCAGTTTTTCAAATACTTAGAGTTGTACCTAATAAATTACTTGGAATCGCATTGCAAACTTTAATACCTTTAGGTTTAATGATTTTACCTTTTATCGAAAATGTAAATAAATTCTCTAATCCATTCAGAAGGCCAGTCGCAATGACAGTATTTTTGTTTGGAACTTTTTTGACTATTTATTTAGGAATCGGAGCTTGTTTGCCAATAGATAAATCATTAACTCTTGGTCTTTTTTAAATTTTAATTTTAAATATTTAACATATCAATGTCATCATTGCCCGCTCTTAGAAAATGATGCATGAGTAGAAATCCAACAATGGTCCAAGTTTGGTAAGTTCTAGATTGTTGTCCGACCCAAGTACCTGTTGGCCCATCAAAATATTCTGCCCATTCCTGTTTTGGCAATTGATTTAATTGGCACCAGTAACATTCTTCAACAAGAGAAATCATCTCTTCCATAAGTATTACATCCTCGGTAGGAAATCTTTTTTGATGAAGTAGAACAGATGAACCAAAGAACCATAATAAACTTGGCCAATGGCCGCCATTATGATAACTCCATGGCCAATTTTTTGGATCAGACCCGGTTTTGTTTTGCCATTCTTCAATATCCATATGTGGATGACATATACGCATAGGCATCTGGGCCATCAAATGTTGTCTATTGTGAAGTATCAGTCTAAAAAGAGCTCTTTGCTCAGCAGCTGGTAACACACCAAACATGCAAGCTAAAGAATTTCCCAAGCTATAAAATCTAAAATCTGGCCTGCCAGTCCTAATATTACCTATTAAATATCCCCCTCTATCCTCCAGCCAATCTTGTAACCAAGAGGGAACTACTTGAGGTTGGACATTGAATTCATTAAAATGTTGATCATCGCCATATTGTTCGGTAGGTCTTCTTCTTAGAATTTGCATTGTTTTGCTTGTGACCCAGTAGTGTTTCAAAAGAAAATTTCTTAAATCTTCAACCCACTGTCTAGTAAGAATAAGTCTTTGATCTAATAATCTACTTACATGATCCTCTCTACTTAATTCCATAAGGTTGATACAGCTTTTAAGACACCCATGAAGTAATACTTCTACCTCTAAAGGAGCTCCCCATACATCCATAGGCCGGTCAATCATAAAGGCGCAGTCAGGGACGAAAAGAACGGGCGTTCCCTCAAGCGTTGGATGAAGTACTAAATCCAACAGTAGTTGAATACCCCTTTGCACACCTTGGCTTTTCCCAAATGAATAATCACCACTTTTCTTGACATAAAGCCAACAAAGTATCGGCCACCATAAACTTGCATCTGCAGAAGTTATTCTACCTATAGATCTTTGCCCATAATCTCCTATTAATTTTCCTTTTTCTTCAATAAAACTTGTAGGAAAGACTCCCCTGGTCTGATAATTATTGCTTTGAAGATCTAAGCATACGCTTAGAAACTTTTTTACAATCTCGTATCTTTTTTGAGTAATGAGGTAAATCATTACTGGTACATTATCTCTTAAGAAAATTTCTCCATAGTTAAGTTTTAGTTTTTTTGTCGGATGTTCCAAAGCTGCAACACTTCCAACAATTTCTCCTGAAATCTCTACTAAAGTCTTTTCAAAGTGTTCTTTTGCTTTTGTTACAATTTTGTCTTCTTCAGAACTGGGTCGAACTCTTAAATTTTTTTGACTAAATCTTTCGGCCATTTTTTGTGAAATACCCTTTATTTAAAGCCTACTTCGTTAATCTCAAATTGAAAGCAAAAAAAAATTAATAAAAAAATTATGTATTAATGGTTGCACAATCATGGATTAATGGTCTAGTATTTTCTTCTGGGCAAAAATAATTTTTTTGCATCGCTGAAAAAGTTCCCAAGTTTGATTTATTAAGCTAGAATTTTGAAGCGGTTTGAAAATATCGAATTATTCGAAACTTTCATCCAGCAGAGGGAAACCCCTCAAAACTAATTCACCTCAATAAGAGTTGAATTTTGCACCTAGACAATTTAAAACTTAGGAACTGATGCTTTTATTGCGTCAAAATTGATCAAATTATATTTGGCCTCAATTGAGATGAATCTGCAATAGAAGTGTGAGGTCCCGTCAAATATATAAAAAAATGTCATCAATTGCTAACTTAATTTAATTAGCATTGTTTGACCAACGGATCTGAGATCCTGGAAAGTCATATCAATATTGATATGCACTCTTAATCTCTATCTTTTTAGAGATGCTGATACTAAATCCAGTAATTAATTTACGTATTTGGGAGAAGCCAATCAAATTGAGTAGATATTTAGTATCTGCAAAAGGATTTGAATTACAACGGAGAGTTTGATCCTGGCTCAGGATGAACGCTGGCGGCGTGCT
>CETH01171257.1_pt1 | contig 10246 bp, 10 predicted proteins | sample 361461 | NCBI WGS metagenome assembly CETH01 (sample SAMEA2622695, study PRJEB7988) | marine metagenome | isolation source: saline water (ENVO:00002010), including
GGAACTGACTGGCAAGATTTCATATTAGAAGATAAAAGAGCATATTCACCAGAACAATATGCAGAATTTCTATCACTTTTGGAGGTATAATAGTATGAGAACATTACACTTAACTAATCAACAATTTGACGTACTATATCACATATTAGAAGATACAGTTCTTGATATTGAAGAAGATGTAGTTAGTGATACTGTAACCTATCAAATTTACAAACAATTAATTCATTTAAAAGGAGGTAAATTCAATGACTAAGTATCAACAAAGTGCAAATCCAAATGCAACTAATAGTGAATTAGATGCAAAACAGATTATAACACATAAGGAGTTAAATCCTAGTCAAAGAAGTAAACTAATTGAACAGTATGTAGAGTTAGTTGTTGATAATATGGACGTTAAATCTATGATGCAATTTATCACTGAAGAGTTAGAAATTAGGTATCGAAATGATTATACAGATGTTGAATTAAGAGAAGAAATTAATAACTTTGATGAGGAATTATATGATGAGTTAGTTGATAACGTAACACAACAATACCCTAAACAAGATGTTAAACAGAGTCTTAATCAGATGGAAACATTTATACCAAATTTCCACGATTAAGAAGGTATTATTAACAGTAATGAGAAGGTAATATGTAAGGGGTGAGTAATAACCAAATCAGCAGAGTTTTCCACAGTTATTGATACTATCTGTGGAAAACTATTGTATTATGATGTTAAATAGCGTTTTAAATGGTCTTATAAATATACATCTTCGTTGTAAAGGTTTTCCACAATGTTGTTAATAACTGTGTGTAATATGTGGAATAAGTGTTAATAAGGGGGTTTATATTGTGGATTAATTGTTGATAAGTAAGGTGATAATTAATGTCTCTAAATGTCATTATTTCTTGTGATCTTAGCGAGCGTATTATAACACGAACGCCCGAAATATGTCAAGGATTTATGATATTTTCTGTCATAAGTCTGTCAGGGTTTTTCCACATTTTTCCGTTATAATATGCACAGAGTTCTTGACAACAACTCCGTTTAATCTTATAATGAATAGTATCACCCACCCAGGACAATCCAATGGCAGTTACTAACAACAACTGGACGAAGACTAAGTATAGAATAACGTTGGAATTAGATGTGTTTGATGACTTTAATCCCAGACAAATTGCGTGGGGTAAAGTGTTAGATTTGGGTGGATCTGAACACGTAGAAAGTTATATCGAAGACCTGTCTAATCCTGTGAGGTGGTGATAACAAAGGGGATCGAATAAAGTGTCCTATTAGTGTAAGCGAGGAGCAGCAAATTGCGTGTTCTTCGTTAACACTTTTTGCAGTCTATTTTTACTACACAAAATGTCAAACAGCGTAGAACAGTTTGTATCACCTAACTTCGCAGAATTTCTGTTAGATAGTGTTAACAATGGTGATGAAATCCTTGCAGTGTTAGATGATCTTTATGAGGTGCAATCTACCCCGCTTTAATGTTAGAAACTGTGTGGGGCAGTTGTTGACACATTGCCCCTTCACATGTTATAATAAAAGTATGAATTAAGGAACAAACAGTTAGTATTACATAAGCACTCCAATATGGGCAGTGTTTATAACATCGTGATCGCAGTGTTTTGGCGGCGTTGTTATTTGTTGGCGGCGGGCGTTGCGGGCTTAAAAAAAGGAACCTTCCTAACCTACAGAGGTGACAATTCGAGAGAGTGATATCGAATATAAAAAAAATTTTGCCAGGAAAAAAATGCCCCTATAGAGTTTTTTAAAAAACCGCCCACAAGACTACCAGTAATCAGTTAGTATTCAGGTATTAAAACTCTTGTTAGTTTTCACTCATTAATACTCAAAAATTCAGTTAGTATTCAAGGCGAAATACTCTTGTTAGTATTCATGCCGTAATACTCAAAAATTCAGTTAGTATTCAACCCAAAAAATTCTTGTTAATTTTCAAAGTGTAATACTCAGTTAATATTCAAGGGAAAAAACTCTTGTTAGTTTTCATAATCTAATATTCAGTCAGTATTCAAGAACAAATACTTTTATCAGTATTCAAGTGTTAATACTCTGTTAGTTTGGTAGAAATTGGCAGGAGAAATATATAAAAAAATAGAGGAGAAAAATGTCAGGATCTACTTATCACATATACTTAAAGGATAGGTGTTTATTCAAAGATCTTGACTCAGAAGAATTCAAAGTAATATGGTCAAGGCTTTACCATTCTTATTGGGACGATATTACATATTCAGAGGTGGCGGATATTACTACAAAGATATACGAAGAAGATTCATATTGACAAATACATAATAGTGTTTTATAATTTGTATGTAATTACAAAATACTATGGCAAAAGGATTTACTGTTAAAGCAAACCCACCTAAAAAGAAAAAAGAGGATTGGGATATTGCTGCGATTAAAGAGAGAATGAAAGGTAAGGCAATAGTCTTTTGTCTACCAGGTAGAGGATGTTCATATATTTTCCTAAAGAATTTTGTACAGCTATGTTTTGATATTGTACAGAATGGAATGAGTATTCAGATATCTCAGGATTACTCATCAATGGTAAACTTTGCACGTTGTAAGTGTCTTGGAGCTAACGTACTCAGAGGACCAGAGCAAAAACCTTGGGACGGCAATCTTAAGTATGACTATCAGTTGTGGATTGACTCGGATATTGTCTTTGACACTAACAAGTTCTGGCAGTTATGCGATCTTGCAAATCCAGCAGAGGGTGAAGAGAAGGAAGTAGTTGCAGGATGGTATGCAACTGAGGACGGCACGACTACATCTGTCGCACACTGGTTAGAGGAAGAGGATTTCCGTAAGAACGGTGGAGTTATGAATCACGAAACCGTAGAGTCAATCAGTAAGCGTCGTTCACCATTCACCGTAGACTACACAGGTTTCGGATGGGTGCTTATTAAGAATGGAGTTTTTGAGAATCTCCCATATCCTTGGTTTGCTCCTAAGATGCAACAATTCGAGTCGGGTGCAGTTCAAGATATGTGTGGAGAGGACGTTAGTTTCTGTTTAGATGCTATTGATAAAGGATATGATATCTGGTGCGATCCTCGGATTAGAGTGGGTCACGAAAAAACTCGTGTTATCTAAGGTATGGAGAGACAAATACAAGAATGGGTAGAGCATCATCTACCCTCTAAGACAAACGAAGACCTTTGGGACCTCCAAGCAGCGATTCTCACCGAATTGTCTCGTAGGGATGATGTCCAATATCGGGTTCGTGCCTCGAAAGAGTCACTAGATGAGAAATTTAGAGAAATCGGAGTAATTTAATGAACCATGTAGAGTCAATACCGAAAAAAACTCGTCAAGGAAGGGGAAAACATACCAAATATACCGCTTCCTCTCGAAATAGAGCAAAAAAAAGAAGTCGAGGACAAGGAAAATAGCAAAAAACGCACATTTAGTGTCTAAATAGCATCAAAACGTGCTTTTAGACACTTTTTTTTACAAAAACCACTAAAGGAGGTCGAAATGTCACCAAAAATGTTAAGAGAAATTGCTGAAGACGATCTAACACCTAAGAGAAGTGATAAAGTAGAGAATTCTAACGACTTTTATGAACGTTTAAAGGATCCTGATGATGGTTTTGACTATGATATTGAAAGTTATGAGGTTATTGCAGAATATCGTTAGAGTTTAATGATAAATAAAGTATAATTGCTGTATTTTAGTGCCAGTAGAAAGAGTTAGTCAAGGTTTTAAGGACGTAAGTATGTCTTTTCAGGCAAATCCCCTGAATGGAGATCTTATTACGCTTAAAAACGAAAATGCGATTGCTCGTTCTATCAGAAATATTGTATTTACTGTTCCTGGAGAAAAATTCTTTCAAGAAAACTTCGGATCTAGGATATCTGAGTCTCTTTTTGAGAATATAGATGAATTATCTTCTCTTTCTATTAAAGATGAAATAACAGAATCTATTACTAGATTTGAACCAAGAGTTAGATTAACAAAGGTTCAAGTATTTCCAGATTATGATGGGAACTCTTTTGATGTTCTTATTGTCTATGAAGTAATTGGAATAGACACTCCACCACAACAATTAGAATTCGTTTTGCAATCAGCCAGGTAAAATGCCGTTAGTAAACTTTTCTAACCTGGATTTTGACCAGGTTAAAACAACTCTTAAGGATTATTTAAAATCTAACTCGGATTTCACGGATTATGACTTCGAGGGATCGAATTTAGCAACAATAATTGATGTTTTAGCATATAATACGTATATTACTTCATATAATGCCAATATGGTGGCAAATGAAGTATTCATTGATAGTGCAACTTTGAGAGAAAATGTAGTTGCATTAGCAAGAAATATTGGATATGTACCAAGATCAAGAAAGGCAGCAAAAGCAACTGTTAGTTTTTACGTAGATACTTCAAATGTAACTCCAGTTCCAGTAACATTGACCATTAAAAAAGGTCCTGTTGCTGCTACAACAGGCGGTTTTGGAGGACAATCGTTCATTTTTTCAATTTTAGAAGATATTACAGTCCCAGTTGTTGATAATATTGCAAATTTTAACGATATTACCGTCTATGAAGGTACTCTTTTACAGTCAAATTACGAATTTTCTTCAAGAAATAAGAATCAAAAGTTTGTTTTACAAAATTCTGGTATCGATACTGAGTTAATTTCGGTAGGAGTTAAGCCAACTAGAAATGCTTCAGCATCTACATCATACAAATTACACGATAATATCTTTGACATTGATTCAAGTTCCAAAGTTTACTATCTCCAAGAGATAAGTGATGAAAGATATGAGATATTTTTTGGTGATGGTATATTTGGACAGTCTCTTGAAGACAGAAATTACATTACTGTCGATTATATAATAACAAATGGGGAAGAAGCGAATGGAATTAGTGCATTTAACTTTGCAGGAAAATTAATTCATACACATAGTGGAGTAGAATATCCAATAACTTCTGGAATTTCCCTATTATCAACTGGATTGCAGTCTTCTGGGGGAGAAACTATTGAAAGTGTGGAGTCTGTTAGAAAATTTGCACCTAAAATATATGCTACTCAGAACAGAGCAGTAACTTCTCAAGATTATGAATCACTAATTCCATCTAAAATTTACCCAGAAACAGAATCAATTTCAGTATTTGGTGGGGAAGAATTGGTTCCACCTCAATATGGAAAGGTTTTTATTAGTATTAAACCAAGATTTGGTGATTTTTTACCAAATTTAGTCAAACAAAACATCAAATCCAAGCTTAAAAAGTATAGTGTAGCAGGTATTGTACCAGAAATTTTGGATTTGAAGTACTTATACTTAGAAGTTGACTCTAAAGTCTACTATAACAGTAATTTAACACCAAGTGGAACTGTTGTTGAAAATTCTGTAAGTACTAATACAACAAAATATGCTGATTCTTCAGAATTAAATAAGTATGGTGCAAGATTTAAGTATAGTAAATTCTTAAAAATTATTGATGAAAGTAGTGAAGCAATCACCTCTAACATTACTACAATTCAAATTAGAAGAGATTTAAGAGTTGCTTTGAATGCATTTGCAGAATATTCTATTGGTTTTGGTAACGAATTTTATATTAAGAGTATGAATGGTTACAATATCAAGACTTCTGCATTTAAAGTTCAAGGAATTTCCACCGATGTTTATTTGTCAGATATTCCTAATAGTGATAGAGAAAGTGGAGAACTATTTTTGTTTAGTGTTCCATCAATAAACTCTACAAGTCCTAACATTATTAAGCGTAATGTTGGTAGTATAAATTATAAAAAGGGTATTTTGACATTGAATCCCATCAATATACTTTCAGGTAAAGTTAAGGATGGTCAAACTATTATCGAAATTTCAGGATGTCCTAAGTCAAATGATGTTATTGGATTGCAAGATTTGTATTTACAATTAGATATTGGTAACAGCAAATTTAGTTCAATAGTAGATGAAATTTCTTCTGGACTTGATCCATCTGCTTCGAATTATATTGTGACTTCAAGTTATCATAATGGTGTTTTAGTACGTCCAGGTGGTAGAGATAGTAGACCCACACAACCCTCTCAAACGGCATCTACGGGGTCTACAACGTCTTCTAATGCTTCTGTAGGTACTATTGCTAGTGGAACAAGTAATACTCCTACATCATCGTCATCATCTTCATCTTCATCAAGTTATTAATAAAATATAAAAATGCCAGTAACTGGAATAGCAACTCACAGAGTTAAATTTAATAACGTTGTTCAGAACCAACTGCCTCAATATGTAAGGAATGAATTTCCTTTAATTGAGAATTTTTTGAAGCAATATTATATTTCTCAAGAATTTGATGGAGCTCCTGTTGATTTAATCCAAAATATTGACCAATATGTAAAAGTTGATGAGATAACAAATTTAACAGATTCAGCTGTTTTAAAGGGTAATATTACTGAATATGTTACTACAATTAATGTAAATCAGTATTATAGTGAACAACTAGATGGGTTTCCTGATAGTTATGGTATTATAAAAATTGATAATGAGATAATTACATATACTGGAAAAACGGCTAATTCATTTACAGGTTGTGTAAGAGGATTTTCTGGAATTTCTTCTCATATTTCTCCAGATAACCCAGAACAGCTAGTATTTGAATCAACAAATGCTGCAACTCATTTAGATGGTGCAACAATACACAATTTAAGCAATCTTTTTCTAAAAGAGTTTTTAAGGAAAACAAAACGTCAAATCTTACCACTTTTAGATGAAAGACAATTTTCTAGTGATTTAGATGAAAATGTATTTATAAAACAGTCAAAAGATTTTTATAGTAGTAGAGGAACGGATAGATCTTTTGAAATCTTATTCAAATCTCTTTATAATAAAGAAGTAGATGTAGTAAAACCAAGAGAATTTTTATTTACTCCATCAAATTCAGATTATAGAGTAACAAATGATTTAATAGTTGAAGCAATAGAGGGTGATCCAACTAATCTTGAATTAGCAACTTTAATACAACAACCATATGCTTTTGGATCAGGAATAGAAAAGGCATATGCACCCATAACTGCTGTTGAGAAGATTGTTTCTAACGAAGGAAATAATTTTTATCAACTTAGTATTGATGCTGGATATAGTAGAGATATTAGTGTTGATGGTGCAACTTATGGTAAGTTTTCTGTTATTCCAAGAACTAGAAATATAGGACAAGTATCTGCAGGTGCTACTTTCTTTGATGTTGATTCAACTGTAGGATTTGGAACTACTGGCGAATTGTCAGTTACTTATAATGATGCAAGTATTGGAATTGTATCATACACTTCAAAATCATTAACTCAGTTTTATGGAGTTACTAATGTAACTTCACCAATATTAGATGGAACAAATATTGGAATTGATACTTGTGCTTATGGTCAATCAACAGTTGATTCGACAGAAAGAATTAAAGTAAGAATTAATTCTGTTATTAATAGGTTAGAATATCCTAAAGATGCTTATTATTATAATGCTGGAGATACTGCAAATATATCTGCTTTAGGTAGAAAATCTAGGAATTTTAAGACAAAAAATTGGGTCTATAATAACTATGCTCTTTATAATGTAAAAAGCGTATCTTTAGTTGATTCATCTGACCAAACATGGGATATTACTTTATTTGTTGACCATGATTTTAAGATAAATGATTCAATTACTATTGTTGGACAAGATGGTGTAGATAGAAATGGTCAAGTTGTTGATGTATTATCTGTTAAATCTTTAACTATAAAAGGACAGGGTGGATTAAATATTAATGAAACTTATACGATAAACAGAAATATTTCAAAAACATCATCAACTACTTTTATAGATGCAAGAAAATATGCCTGTAATGTTCAAAATGTATATGAAGATGATAAAGAAATTGTAGTAGCATCACCATCATTACCATCATATACAATTAATACTGATGATAGAACTGTTAAATTTAGTGGAACCTATGTTGGAACTGAATTGCTAATAACATCAGGATCACTTGCAGATCATGGATATTATACTGGGGATGCTATACAATATGATACGAATATAACAACAACAACTTCTTATGATGGTTGGGGTAATACAATCACAAAAAATGTTTCTGGTGAAAGATTATTTCCAACTGGATTATATTTTGTAAAAAGAGTATCTGCTAATTCGATAAAATTAGCAAAAAGTAGAACTGATCTTTTTAATGGAGATTTTGTTGAAGTTGAAAGTTCAACTACTGTGGTTGATCAAACAATAAAACCCTATAGTTTTAAAGATAGAACTTTAAGTAGTCAAAAATTAATAAGAAAATTTGCTGATCCTGTTTATGATGGAAATGCTAATACAGAAACAAATCCAGGATATACAGGAATGCTCTGTAATGGAGTAGAAATATTAAATTATAAATCAAATGACGTAGTTTATTATGGACAAATTGATAAAATTGATGTTCTTGATCCAGGACTTGACTATGATGTTGTAAATCCACCTTCATTATTAATCGAAGATAGTGTTGGGACTGGTGCTACTGGTAGTGTTTCAGTTAAAGGTGTTTTGACACAATTAAGGGTTTTAGACACAGGATTTGATTATCTCGACAAACCAACAGTAACAATATCTGGTGGTAATGGAACTCCTTCTGAAGTTCTGGTCAATATGAAAAAAATTGATCATTCTACATCTTTCTTTGCAGATCTTGATTCAGATCAGGTTGGACTTGGTACTACAAGTGGAACTTTAGGTGAATGGTATGAAACTATAGGGTTTAGTACTTTCCATAAATTTAGAAATAATGAAAAAGTGATATATGATTCTGGTAATCAATCGGGTGTTGGTGGATTATCCACAAATGCTGTATATTATGTTTCTACTATGATTGGGCTTGGTAATACTACAGAAAGTTTTACTAAGATAAAATTATATCCAACATTATCTGATTCTCTTGCAGGTATTAATACAGTGGTTCTTACTTCTTATGGTGAAGGAAGACATGCTTTAAGATCTTTTGAAAAGAAATCTGTACTTGCGGGTATTAATGTAGTATCAGGTGGAATCTATGAAAATAAGCAAAGAAAAGTTGCTGCTTCTGGTGTAAGTACTTCCAAAGATCAAATCACAATTAAAGATCATGATTATAAAGATGGTGAAATAATTAAGTATACTGCAGGAGATAGTGGAATTGGTGGTCTTACTGATGGATCTGAATATTATATTACAAAGATTGATAATGATACGTTTAAACTATCAACTGTAGGGGTTGGAACTACTAGTGGTGTTGATTTTTATCAAAAAACAAAACAATACATTAATCTTACATCAATAGGTGTAGGAACACATACATTTAATTATCCTGGTATTACAGTTACTGTTTCAGGTAATGTTGGAGTTGCTTCTACTGGATTAGAAACTTTCCAAGCAAGTGTACAACCAATTATTAGAGGAACAATTACATCAGCTACCTTAGACGATAAAGGTAGTGGATATGGTACAGGAGAAATTATTAATTATAATAGAAAACCAGATGTTAGTTTGATAAGTGGAGAGCAAGCACAAATTACTCCAATTGTTGTTGATGGTAAAATAGTAGAAGTGGTTGTTCTGAATAAAGGAAAGCAATATAGTTCTCCACCTGATATAAGAATTAGTGGTGATGGAACTGGAGCTTCAGTTACACCTATATTGAGTGATGGATTACTATCTTCTGTAAAGGTAGTTGAATCTGGATCAGGATATACTCAACAAAATACATCAGGAATTGTTGTTTTTACTGGAAGAGGTGCTAATTTTGATCCACATATTCAAAAGTGGACAGTAAATCTTGCTCAGAAGAATAGAGCCCATATTGATGAAGATGATGGAATAATTGAAGATGGAATTAATAGATCTTTTGGATTGCAATATTCTCATGTATATGCTCCAAGAAAATATAGACAATCTGTATCTTCTGTAGATCAAGATGGAAATATTTTATATGGAAATAAAGATTTATATAAGGAACAAGGTCAAGAACAAGTAAGAGATGAACATTCTCCAATTATGGGATGGGCATACGATGGTCATCCAATTTATGGACCATATGGATATATTTCTAAAGAAGGTGGTTTAATTGAAAGAATGAGAAGTGGATATATTGAAGAAGCATCTAAAAAGACCAATAGACCTTCTTTAATAGAATTTCCTGCAGGATTTTTTGTTGAAGATTATACTTATAAACCATTAACACAAGATACTGTTTTAGATAAAAATAATGGAAGATTTTGCGTAACCCCAGAATTTC
>CETH01015320.1_pt1 | contig 10245 bp, 7 predicted proteins | sample 361461 | NCBI WGS metagenome assembly CETH01 (sample SAMEA2622695, study PRJEB7988) | marine metagenome | isolation source: saline water (ENVO:00002010), including
ATCAGGACCTTCATTTGAAAAATCTTTTTTAGAGGTTAAGGGAAGTTCAAATTTAAAAGCAAGATTTTATGTTAGTGCTTCTGGTTCTAGTGGCACATTGGCTGCAGGAGATTATCTAAAAGATAAATTAGATGCAAAAATAGCTGTAGTTGAAGCTTTAGAATGTCCAACACTACTTTATAACGGTTACGGAGAACATAATATTCAGGGCATAGGAGATAAACATGTACCTTTAATTCACAATGTAATGAATACTGATTTTGTTGTTGGTGTAACTGATAGGGCGACTAATAATCTGAATTTAATTTTTAATACAAATAGTGGCAAGAACTATCTAAGCAAAAGACAAGGTTTTGAAATTGAATTTATAGAGAGACTACCTGAATTCGGTTTTTCAACAATAGCCAACATATTAGCTTCTATAAAGCTTGCTAAATATATGAAATTGGGAAGTGATGATGCAATTATCACTGTTGCAACTGATGGAGCAGACTTATATCTTTCAGAACTAAATAAAACAAAACAAGATTTTAAAGGTATTTTTGATGAGGTATCATGTGCTGAAATATTTGGTCAGTATTTAAAAGGCGTAACAACTGATCATACTTTAGAATTAAACCAAAAAGATAAAGAAAGGATATTTAATCTTGGTTATTACACCTGGGTTGAACAACAAGGTATTAATTTAAATGATTTTGAAAAAAGAAGAGATCAAAATTTTTGGAATGAACACTACCAATATATGCTTTCTCTTGACGATAAAATAAAAGAATTTAATTCTATATAATTAAATGAAAACACAAAACTTACATAATCAGTTGTCTGAATGGAGGCATGAATTACATATGAATCCTCAAGTTGGTTTTGAAGAAACTTATGCATCAAATAAAGTAGCTTCATTGCTAAAAGATTTTGGTATTGAGGTTCATAAAGGGATTGCTAAAACTGGTGTAGTAGGAGTCTTAAAAAAAGGCACTAGCAATAAAAGTATAGGGATAAGAGCAGATATGGATGCGCTACCTATTAGTGAAACAAATACATTTTTATATAAATCTAAAATTGAAAATCGCATGCATGCATGTGGTCATGATGGCCATACTACAATACTACTTGGGGCTGCAAAATATTTAGCTGAAAATGGTAAATTTGATGGGACTGTTTATTTTATATTTCAACCTGATGAAGAAAATTGTTTTGGTGCAAAAAAAATGATTGAAGAAGGTTTATTTACAAAATTTTCAATAGATGAAGTTTATGGAATGCATAATATACCAGGAATGGAAGTTGGCACCTTTGGAACAAAAAAAGGAGCAATAACTTCTAGCGAAAATTTATTTGAAATATCATTAGAAGGTAAAGGTGGTCATGCGGCATTACCTAATATGGCCAAAGACGCTATTACTATTGGCAGTCAGATAATAATTGCCTTACAAACAATTGTTTCTCGCAAACTTGATCCAGTTGAAAATGGAGTTGTGTCGGTTACAGAATTTATCACTGACGGTAAAAAAAATATATTATCTGGAAATGGTTTAATAAAAGGTGATGCGAGAGCATTATCTGAAAATACAAATAAGGTTATTGAAACAAATATGCGTCAGATTGTCAAAGGTATTTGTGAAGCACATGGTGTTTCATATAAAGTAACTTATAAAACAACTTGTCCCGTTACCTTTAATGAAACTAGCCAGGCAGAGTCTGCTACTAAGGCTGCCATAAATTTACTTGGAGAAAAAAATAGTAATGGCAATATTGAACCAAGATTATTTTCTGAAGATTTTTCTATTATGTCATCACATAAACCAGGGTGTTTTATACTAATGGGAAATGGAACAAGCGGGTCTAATTCCAAACCACTTCATGCTTCAGATTATGATTTTAATGATAAATTATTAGTTATTGGGTCATCATACTGGACAGAATTAGTAGAGCAACAATTAAAATATTGAATAGAAAAAAGGATTAGAATGTTCAAAAAAAATATGGAAAAATTAAGAGACAAAATGAGACAGAATAATATTGATCTTGCAATTATAACTGATGACGACAACCTTTATTATTTTACAGGTTACCATGATTTTTTACATATGGACTTTAATCGTCCAACAATTTTGCTTGTACCTAAAGATGATGAAAGTACTTTAATTACACCCTTATTAGACGTTCTTTTGGTACCAGAAGATACTCCAGTTGATAAAATCGAAACTTGGAATGATGGTATCGGAAAAGAGTGGAAAGAATTTTTACCAAAAATTATAAATCAACATCAAAATATATTATGTGAGAAATACAAAATTAATGCAACGGTAAGTAATTACTTAACTGAATTATTAAATGGCAAAACTATAGGCAATATTACACCCATAGTTAATGATATTCGTATGATTAAATCACCAGAAGAATTAAAAATAGCACGACATGCTGGTGAAGTTGCGATGGCAATGATGGAAGGAGCAAAGTCTGTAATAGCGCATAATGTACCTCAGTATGAAATTGCATTAGCGCAGGCTCAAGCTGGTACTAGAAAAGCAGCTGAATTGCTAAAATCTCACTATCCAAATAGCCCCAACATGTCTCCCAATATTCATTTTTTGCCAGTTATAACGTCAGGAAAAGAATTGCCATACACCCATCGGCGTGCATCAACAAAATTAGTTAAAAGAGGAGAGCCTGTTTTTTGTTGTTATTGTGGATCAACAAATTTTCATAGATTTAAATTAGGATTTGATCGCGTCTTTTGGGTAAATGAAATAAAAGATAAGAATCAAATCAAAGCTTTTGAAGTTGCTGTAAAATCTCAAAAAGCAGCTTTAAGTGTATTGGGTCCTAGAGTTACAGCTGAAGAAGTGCATGCAGCTTATGCTGACACTATACAATCTGAAGGTTATCCTTATCCTACATTCAGATGTGGTAGAGGTACAGGTTTTAGCTTCTTGGAAGAGCCACAGCTAGTAGTTGGCAATAAAACAGTTTTAAAACCTGGAATGGTTTTTGCAGTAGATGGTGGAAGCAGTGCTAAAGATTTTAGAGGTCAAGTAGGAGACAGTTTTATAATTACAGAAGATGGCTACGAACAAATTACTCATCATTCAAAGGTAATTGAAGATTTAATAATTAATTGATGCAAAAAATTAAACTCTACAATGCTCATTGTTGTGGTGAAATCGGTGATGTAGTTTTAGCAATAGATGATCTAAATTTTAAATCACCAAAGCAAGGTTCAGTAGAGCTTTTTAAAGACCAGTATTGGAGAAATTTTTTTTTAAACGAACCTCGTGGTGGAGTTTTTAAACATTGTAATATCATTGTAAAGCCATCAGATCCAAATGCTAATGCTGGATTTATTATAATGGAGCCAGAAGATAATCCACCGATGAGTGGATCAAATTGTATATGTGTTACTACTGTTTTACTAGAAAAAAAAATATTAGAAATGAATCAACCATTAACTTCTTTGAATTTAGAGGCTCCTGGAGGAATAATAAAGGTTGTTGCAGAGTGTGAAAAAAATAAAGTTAAAAATGTTTCTCTTACAAACTTGCCTTCCTTTGTGGATACAGTGGATTTTAATCTTAAAACCAAAAATTATGGAACTATTTGTGTCAGTACAGCTTATGGAGGGGATAGCTTTTTATTATGTAATGCAAAAGATTTTAACTTAAAAATTTTACCTGAAAATGCAAATTCTTTTGTTACGATCGCCCGTGAAATTTTACAAGAAGCAAATGAACAAATAGGTTTTGAACATCCAACTGATAAAAGACTTAACTATATTTCTTTTTGCCAATTCATGGAACCGATAGAACTTAATACTGAAGGTAAAAAAACTGGAAAAAATACTGTTGTTATAAGACCAGGAAAACTTGATAGATCGCCTTGTGGAACTGGAACATCAGCTAGGTTAGCTCTTCTGAGATATAAGAATCAAATAGAAATTGGTGAAAAGATGATTTCAAAATCTATAATAAACTCTTCCTTTGAAGCATATATTGAGAGTGAAACAAAAAAAAATTCTAAATTGATGGTTATACCAAACATTAAGGGAAGTGCATTTATAACAGGAGAGCAAATTTTATATAAAGATGACATGGATCCTTTTCCACAAGGTTATCGTTTAAATGATACTTGGCCTTTGTAAAAAAAAAATATAAAAGCATTTTATGACACGTTTTAATGCCTGGAATGTTTTTAAAAATGGATTAAATGGGCAGACTGGATGGTCAAGACAATGGCGTGATCCTGAGCCTAAAGAAAATTATGATGTAGTTATTGTTGGTGGAGGATTACATGGGCTTGCGACAGCATATTATTTAGCAAAAAATCATAATCTTAAGAATGTTGCAGTTCTTGAAAAGGGTTGGATAGGTGGTGGTAATGCCGGACGAAATACAACAATAGTAAGATCAAATTATATGATGCCTGGTAATAGAGAATTCTATGAACATTCTTTGAAGTTGTGGGAAAACTTAAGTCATGACTTGAATTATAATGTAATGTTTAGTCAACGTGCTCATGTAGTCTTACTACATAGTCCTGGTGCAATAGATTCCTATGCAAGACGATACAATACAATGAAATTAACAGGTTCTGACGGAGAATTATGGGATTTAAATAAGTTAAAGAAAAAAATACCTCATTTAAATTATGATAATGGACGTTTTCCAATTTTAGGAGCAATGGTTCAGCCTCGTGCAGGTAATGCTAGGCATGACTCTGCTGCTTGGGGTTATGCTAGAGCAGCAGATTCATATGGTGTAGATATTTTGCAAAATTGTGAAGTCACAGGAGTAAATCGTAAGAAAGGTTCAATAGAAAGTTTGCAAACTTCAAGAGGAACTATTAAAGGAAATAAAATTGGATTTGCTGTTGCAGGACACACATCAGTACTTTGGCAAATGGCTGGGTTAGGTAATTTACCAATAGAATCCCACAAGTTGCAAGCATTTGTTACAGAAGCAATAAAGCCTTTATTAGATTGTGTATTGATTTTTGGACCAGCTGGAGCTGCTCACTTTTATATTTCACAATCTGATAAAGGAAGTATGGTTTTTGGAGGTGAATTAGATTGGTATAAATCATACGCTCAAAGAGGAAACTTACCTACAGTTAAGGAAAATGGAGAATGTGCAATGGCAATCATGCCATGTCTTGGAAGATTACGATTATTAAGACATTGGGCAGGTGTAATGGATATGAGTATGGATGGTTCATTTTTTATGTGTAAAACACCAATTACAAATTTGTATTTAAATGCTGGTTGGAATTATGGAGGTTTTAAAGCAAGTCCAGCATCAGGTTGGTATTTTGCTGATTTAATAGCAAATGAAAGACCTCATAAAACTATAGAAAATCATAATTTAGAAAGGTTTGAAAAGGGAATTAATCTTGATGAGAGAGGTATTGGCCCTGATCCAAAAATGCATGGTTAAACTATGATACGTATAAAATGCCCATACTGTGGAGAAAGAGATCATAGCGAATTTAGTTATGGTGGTGATGCGAGTATTGAATACCCAGAGTTAGATGCGTCCCAAGAAGATTGGGTAAAGGCAATTTTTTTTAGAGAAAACATAAAAGGTGTGCAAAGAGAAACTTGGCATCATCTTAATGGTTGTAGAATGTGGTTAGAAGTTGAAAGATCTACAATCACCCATCAGATTACAAATGTTAAACCCTGTCATCCAGAACTTCAAAAAATAGTAGATAATAAAAAATGACTTCAAGAAGAATAGAAAATTTTGGAAAAATAAATCGTGAAAAAATTTTTTCATTTAAATGGGAAAATAAAAACTATTATGGTTATGATGGAGACTCTCTTGCTTCGGCACTTTTAGCTAATAATATAAGAATTGTGGGTAGAAGTTTTAAATACCATCGACCGAGAGGAATAATGTCATGTGGGGTTGAAGAGTCTGGAGGTTTAGTAACTGTAGGAAATGGAGATAGAAAAGACCCAAATGTTCGTGCTACTTCTCAAGAATTATATCAAGGTTTAGTTGCTTCTGGTCAAAATGCATTTCCGAATGTTAATTTTGACTTTGGTGCCATCAATAATTATTTAAGTCGGTTTTTTGCAGCAGGATTTTATTATAAAACTTTTATGGGAATTCCACCTTTTGAATGGGGAAGCGGAACTTCAACATGGATGTTTTTTGAAAAATTTATTCGTAAAGCAGCTGGTATGGGAAAAAATTCTCGTTTAGCTGACCCAGATTTTTATGAACATGCAAATGATTTTTGTGATTTATTAATAGTTGGTTCAGGTCCAGCCGGTATTGCTGCTGCTAAAGAAGCAGCAGAAAAAAAACTTGATGTAATTTTGGTAGAGCAAGATAATATTTTAGGTGGTGATCAATTATCAGAAAAAGATTTTAAAATTGATAGTGTTGATACTGAATTAAAATCTCTTGGTGTAAGAATTATGAAAAGGACTACAGCATTTGGATTGTATGATAATTGTGTTTTAGGACTTATAGAAAGAGTTACAGATCATATGCCTTCTGGGTTTAATGAACTACCTCGACAAATATTTTGGACTATAAGAGCTAAACATGTAATTATTGGTTCAGGAGCCTTGGAAAGACATATAGCATTTAATAACAATGATGTTCCTGGCTCTATGACTGTTAATGCATCTAAACATTATTTGAATAGATATGGTGTTTTAACAGGTAAAGAAATTGTAATAGCTACAAATAATGATTCTGTCTATCCAACAGCAGAAACCCTATCAAATGCAGGAGCAAAAGTAACAATTTTAGATGCAAGGGAAAAAATTGAATTTAAATTAAATAACTTAAATTTTGAAGTTAAATCTGGAACTGTTCCTTATAGTATTAATGGATTAAGAAAGATAGAAAGCTTAGATATTGCTAATTCTTCAAATAACTCTATTAAAAAAGCTGAAACAATTCCATGTGACCAAGTTTTAATGTCAGGTGGTTGGTCACCTATAGTTCATTTATTATCTCATAGAAGTGTTAGGCCTATATGGGACTCAGAAAATCTTTGTTTTCTTCCAGGAGATACAAAAGAAAATATTTCAATGATTGGTTCTGCTAGGGGTATATGGAATAAAGAAGATTGCATTAAATCTGGAAAAGCAGGTGCATTAGAAGCAGCTAATAGATTAGGAATATCTAAAACAAATTATTTTTTTCCAAAAAATGGAGGATGGAAGAATGCAATTGAACCATTATATGAAGTTAAATTTAACAAGCCTAGATCGAAAAGTTTTATAGATTTTCAACATGATGTCACTTGTGACGATGTTCGCTTAGCGAATAGAGAAGGTTTTATATCAGTTGAACATTTAAAACGTTACACAACATTAGGAATGGCAAATGATCAAGGGAAAATGGGTAACATTATTGGACTCTCATTAATGGCAGATTTATTAAACAGAGAAATTCCTGAAGTAGGAACTACAACTTTTCGACCCCCATATACTCCGGTTTCAATAGGGGCTCTTGCTGGCAGAAGTGTTGGCAAGCATTTTATGCCTTTAAGAACAACGCCAATGCATCAATGGAATTTAGATCATGGAGCAACAATGATTGATGCCGGTCTTTATCAAAGACCTTGGTACTTTCCGAAAAAGAATGAAACAATAAGTGACGCGTATATAAGAGAAGCTGAAACTGTAAGAAAATCTGTAGGTATTTGTGATGTAACTTCTTTAGGGAAAATATCAATTCAAGGACCTGATTCTACTGAATTTATAAATAGAATTTATACTAACCCTTTTGCAAAATTACCTATTAATAAAACTAGATATGGAATTATGCTTAGAGATGATGGTTTAGTTCTTGATGACGGTACTTGTTGGCGAATATCAGATAACGAATACTTTATGACAACATCTACTGCACAAGCTGGTAGAGTAATGTCATGGTTAGAAGAATTACTTCAAATACGGTGGACTGATTTAAAAGTTAGCGTAACAAGTGTATCAGAACAATGGGCAGCAGCAGCTATTTCAGGACCAAAAACTCGTGAAGTATTGAATGAATGTCTTGAAGATCCTACAGTTATATCAAATGATAATTTACCTTTTATGGGGTTTGTTTCAACTAAGCTTATCAACAACACGCCTTGTAGAATTGCACGTATTAGTTTTTCAGGAGAGTTAGGATACGAAGTTTACACTTTAGCTGATTATGCAAATCCAATGATGGATATACTTTGGAATTCTGCAAAAAAATTTGATGGGTGCTTATATGGATTAGAAGCATTAGGTGCACTTCGTGTAGAAAAAGGTCATGTGACTGGTGCTGAACTTGATGGAAGAACGACAATAGATGATGTTGGATTAGGTAAGATGGCTTCTAGTAAAAAATCATACATTGGAAGCGCAATGAGAAAAAGGGGTGTTTTGAGTTCCGAAGAAAGAGAAATGCTGGTAGGTTTTTTTCCAGTCGATAAAAATGAAACTTTTGATGCTGGAACAATAATATGTGAAAATAATAATATAAAAGGATTTGGCATAGGAAGAGTGACATCTGTGACACACTCTCCTGAATTAGGTCATTGGATTGGTTTGGGATTTATTAAAGGAGGTTTTACAAAATGGCAAAATAGAACTGTTGTAGGAAGCGATCCAGTTAGGAACAAACAAATGGATATCAAAGTAGTTTCACCACATATGATTGATCCAGAAGGAAAAAGAATGTATGCTTAAAAGATATTCTACTTTAGATTCTGTTTATTCACCTGGTAAATATCCTTTTGAAAACAATACCAATATTACATTTAAGGAATTAGTTAATTTAAATTTAAAACAAATAACATGTTGGTCAGATACATTATCTGATACAGAAAATTTTTTCCAAAAAAAATTAAATATTCAATATTCTCCAAATTTTAATAAAGGAGTTATTGAAAAAGATTTTTCGCTTTGGAGAATAGAGCCTCTTAAGTGGTGGATTTTAGATAAAAATATCACTTTATCTGAAGACTTAGGTTCCAGTTTAGATTTATCACATTCATTTACCTGTCTTTATATTTCCGGTAAAGAAGCATCTTTATTGCTTAATAGATATTTACCAATAGATTTAAGAGAGAGCAAATTTCAACAAGCTTCATCTGCTAGTTCTGCAATACATCATGTAAGTATTAAATTACTTAAATTTTCTAATAATAATTACTACCTTTTTATACCTAGAGGCTTTGCTTTATCGATTTGGGAGATTTTATTAGAATCTTCAAAACAATTTGGTTATGAAATTTTAGAAAGATAATTAAGTTAATAGACAATTATCTTAAAATCAATAGATAGGGCTAATGAATTTTACAACTCAAGAATATTTTCAAAGATTACAAAATGTAAAAAACAAGATGTCTGAAAGTGGTTTGGATATTCTTATACTTTCTGATCCATCTAATATGAACTATTTGACTGGATATGATGGTTGGTCATTTTATGTGCCCCAAGGAGTTATTGTGTCTCTCGATATGGATGAACCAATTTGGTTTGGTAGAAAACAGGATTCTAATGGAGCGCGAATTACAACTTTTCTAAAAGAAGATAATATCTTAGGATATCCTGAACATTTAATTCAATCACCACCATCTCATCCATATGATTATGTAGCAAATTATATCCATGAAAATAAATGGGCAAATAAAAATATTGGAGTAGAAATGGATAGTTATTATTATACTGCGGAAAATCATGATCGTTTATTAAAACAATGCCCTAATGCAAAATTTAAAAATGGGCATTTATTAGTTAATTGGATAAGATACATAAAGTCAGAAGCTGAAATAGCTTATATGAAAGAAGGAGCTAAATTAGTACAAGCAGGAATGCAAACAGCTTATAATGAAATTAAATCAGGTGTAAAACAAAGTTTTGTTGCAGGTAAAATACAGGAAACCCTTTTAGGAGGCAATGAAGAAACTCAAATTGGAGGAGAGTATGCTGGATTGAATATGATTTTAGCAAGTGGAAAATCTGCTTCTGCATCTCATTTAACGCCAACGGATAAAATGTTTAAAAATAATGAAGGTACTATAATCGAGTTAGGCGGTGTTAAACATAGATATCACTGTGCTTTATCAAGAACTGTTTATGTTGGCAAACCAGATCATAAAATACAAGAAACTTTAAAAATTACAAATGAGGGAATTGAAAAGGCAATAGAAAAGACCAAGCCAGGAAACACATGTCATGATGTTGCTGTTGCTTTTTGGGGTGTTTTAGAGAAATATGGTGTTGAAAAAGAATCTCGTTGTGGATATTCA
>CETH01008116.1_pt1 | contig 10242 bp, 11 predicted proteins | sample 361461 | NCBI WGS metagenome assembly CETH01 (sample SAMEA2622695, study PRJEB7988) | marine metagenome | isolation source: saline water (ENVO:00002010), including
ATTCTTAAAACTAAATTTAATACAAATGAAATTTTAACTAGTCTAATGTTAGTTTACGTTGCATTATTAATTTTAGATTATTTAGTTGTAGGTCCATGGAAAGATCCTCAAGGATATAGTTTTCCAAAAACAAGAGCTTTTAGTGAATCCGGGAGAATGCCTTTGCTATTTTCAGGTTTACGAGTCCATTTTGGTTTGATTATAACATTATTTTTAATTTTTATTTCTTGGTTTATTTTTTCAAAAACTATTTTAGGTTTTCAACTAAAAGTATCTGGATTTAGTCCTTTAGCAGCAAGGTACGCTGGATTTAATCAAAATACTTTAATTTATTTAGCTTTTGGAATTTGTGGAGCTTTTGCAGGTATTGCTGGTTTAGCAGAAGTTTCTGGACCAATCGGTTTATTATATAGAGATATATCTCCAAATTATGGATTTACTGCAATAATAGTTGCTTTTTTAGGTAGACTGCATCCAATTGGAATAATTTTTGCATCACTAATAATAGCTTTAACATATTTAGGAGCAGAAGATGCCCAACTATTTATGCAAATTCCAGCAGCAGTTGGTTTTGTGTTTCAAGGATTAATTCTTTTTTATCTTTTAGGTGCTGATCTTTTAGTAAACTATAAACTTGAATTTAGGAGTAGCAGATGAACATAGATTTAATCATTGGGATAATACAAATTATTTTGATTGCAACTACACCATTAGTTTTTGCAGGGATTGGAGAATTAGTTACTGAAAAATCTGGTGTTCTTAATTTGGGCGTTGAAGGTATGATGTTAGTTGGTGCTGTAACAGCATTTGTAACCCTAGTAATTACTGGAAACTATTTTCTTGCTTTTGTATTTTCAATTTTGTCAGGCGTAATGATGTCAGGACTATTTGCATTCTTAGTCTTGATACTTATGTCTAATCAAGTAGCAACTGGTCTAGCTTTAACGATTTTTGGGATAGGTTTAAGCTCAATGATTGGAAAATCTTATATTGGAACGCCTATAGATGGACTAACACCTTGGTATTTTGTAATATTCTCTTTTTTAATTGTTTTTTTAGTGAGTTATTTTTTTTATAAAACTAAACCAGGATTAATATTAAGAGCAGTGGGTGAATCTCATAATTCTGCACATGCTCTTGGTTATAGTGTTTTAAAGATTAGACTTTATTCAATAATTTTTGGTGGTGCTATGTGTGCATTAGCTGGTTCATACATGTCAATTTGTTATGCCCCAATGTGGCAAGAAGGGATGACCGCGGGAAGAGGTTGGATAGCCTTGGCATTGGTTGTTTTTGCAACATGGAAACCAGGTAGAATTTTAATTGGAGCTTATATTTTTGGTGGAGTGACGATATTACAAATGAATCTTCAAGCTTTTGGTCTTAGATTGCCTGCACAATTTTTTAATATGGCCCCATATATTGCAACTATGTTAGTTTTAGTTATAATTTCTAGCAATAAACTAAGAATTAAATTGAGTGCTCCCGCTTCTCTGACCCTGCCTTTTTTCAAGGGCAGATAAATATCCACTTTAAAATTAAATATTATTTATAGAATCGTTGTACCAAAGATAGAAAAGGTATTGAATAATACAATTATTTTTAACAGGTGAGGTTAAAGTGATTAAACTAATTAAAATTTTATCTATTTTTATTGCTTTTTATGGTTTTTCTATAGGATCAGCTTATGGAGATGGTCATTCTAAAAAAGTAGGATTTATTTATATTGGTCCACCAGGTGATCATGGTTGGACATATATGCATGATGTTGGTAGAAAATATATGGAGAGTCAATTAGGTGACTCTGTTTCTTCAACATATATCGAAGGTGTTCCAGAAAATGCTGACGCTGTAAGAGCTATAAGAAAATTAGCTTCTTCAGGTCATGATTTAATTTTTACAACATCTTTTAATTACATGGATCAAACTCTTGAAGTTGCTAAAGAATTCCCAAATGTAAAATTTGAGCATGCAACTGGTTACAAAAGAGCAGATAATGTTTCTACTTATTCTGCAAGATTTTATGAAGGTAGAACAATTATAGGACATATTGCTGGTCACATGTCTAAAACTAATACTGTGGGTTATATAGCATCATTTCCAATTCCTGAAGTTGTGAGAGGTATAAATGCTTTTTATCTAGCAGCATCTAAGGTTAACCCTGATATTAAAATCAAAGTAATATGGGTATTTACTTGGTATGACCCAGGTAAAGAAGCTGATGCAGCGAAAACTCTAATTAATCAAGGAGCAGATATAATTGTTCAACATACAGATACTTATGCACCATGTCAGGCTGCTGAAGAAGCTGGTGTATATGCTTTTGGTCAAGCTTCTAATCAAGAAGAATTTTGTCCTAATGCACATTTGACAGCTATTGAAGATATATGGGGACCTTATTACGCTGCAAGAGCAAAAGCAGTTGTAGATGGAACTTGGTCTTCGCAAGATACTTGGGAAGGTATGGCTGATGGAATGGTTGTTATGAGTCCATATAATACCAAACTAATGCCAGCAAGCTTAATTCAAGAAGCTGTAAACATGGAAGTAGCTATTAAAGATGGTACTCTTCATTCCTTTACTGGACCAATTTATAACCAAGCTGGTGAATTAGTCGTTGCAGAAGGCGAAGTTGCAGATGATGGAATGTTAGCTGGAATGAGCTTTTATGTTCAAGGTATAGACGGAGATCTACCTCAATAAATTATATTAAAACCTCTCAATTAATTGGGAGGTTTTTTTTGCAAATAAATTAATTAATTTAGTAAGGAATAAATATGTCTGAATTACATATTTCATGGGAAGAATATCATAAAAAAACTGAACAACTTGCTCTTAAGGTTCATGAAGATGGGTGGAATTTTAACCAAGTTGTTTGTATTGCAAAAGGGGGTATGAGAGTAGGGGATATTATGGCAAGAATCTTTGATGTACCTTTAGCTATATTATCTGTTGAATCTTATAGAGGTGAGGGAATAAAAAATAAAAGAGGATCAATTACTTTTTCTAGGGATTTAGCAAAAACTAGTCCTAATATCGGTTCTAAAGTTTTACTAGTTGATGATTTAGCTGATTCTGGAATAACCTTAAAAAAAAGTATTGAATGGATGGAACACTTTTATGGTTTTTACTTAGATGAGCCAATTCGAACAGGTGTTTTATTCTATAAAGCGGTTTCTAATTTTAAACCTAATTATTATATTGATTATTTAGAAGATTCACCTTGGATTTATATGCCATATGAAAAATATGAAGAATTGAAAGTAGAGGATTTAAAATCTTAAAATATTGTTGAAATTTCATTAAATTTTTTTTTTGATTTAGCAAATTTAGGAATTTTGCAATCTTCTTTTGGGTAACCTACAACTAAAATTACAAAAGGTTTTTCATTTTTAGGTCTTTTTAATATTTTATTTAAAAAATTCATAGGGCTCGGAGTATGAGTTAACATTGATAAGCCTGATAAATGTAAACAACTAATTAAAATTCCTGTGGCAATACCTACTGATTCTTTTACATAATAGTTTTTAATCTTTTTCCCTTTTAATAGCTCATATTTTTTTTCAAAAACTACAATTAAATATGGAGCTTCTTCTAAAAAGTTTTTTTCAGAATTAGTACCTAATGGTTCTAAGGCTTTTAACCACTCTTTCGGAGCTTTATAATTATAGAAATTTTTCTCTTCTTTTTCTGCTGCTAATCTAATTTTATTTTTTATTTTATTATTTTTAATTATTACAAAATGCCATGGTTGAAGATTGGCACCATTAGGAGCTGAACCTGCAGCTAAAATTGAATTTTTTATAATAGATATATCAAATGATTTATTTTGGAAATTTCTAACGCTTCTTCTTTTTTTAATTTTGTAATAAAAATCTTTAGATTTATTTTTCATTTCTGAAATAGATTGTTTTGAAAAATCTAATTTTTCAGTTATGTATTTCATTTAAATGCATTGGTTTTTTATTTTATTAGGAATTTTACCATTATCTATGTCTATTAGTAACCCCGTTTATAAATTATTTATTAAAAAAAGAATAAAAACTAATAATTTTATTGATATTCTATTAAGAATTTTATTTTTCTTTATTTCAATATTTTTAATTTTTTTTGGTCTTTATTTGGAAAGTATACTTTAATACCTTCTTATATCTCTATCAATCAACGCAGCCCAAGCGTCTATACCACCTAAGACATTAACACAATGTTCATAACCTTGAGCCTTTAGCCATTTACATACAGTTTGACTCCTTGTTCCAGTATGACACATTACAAATATATTTTTATTTTTATCTAACTCACTATAGCGATTAGCTATTTCAGATAACTTAATATGAATTGTGCCTTTAATATGAGCATGTTCTCTTTCTGTATCTTCTCTAACATCAAGTATTTGAATTTTTTTATCTTCATCTCTCAATTCATTTAGTTTGTGTACTGTAATCTCAGAATTTGTATACATTTCCATAAATATATTCTATATGTTTAAAAAAAAAATTCTACTTTTTTTCAAGATTAATTGATTTAAATTAACATTGAAAGAATCCATTTGTTAAATTCTTAAAAATAGGTATAAGCAGTTTTTCTAGAAAAATTATATGTCAAAAAAAATATCCTTTTCAGCATTTGGTAGAGATTCCTATTATCATAGAGAGTGGTTTAGAAAAAATGGCTTTAAGTTTGATAGAAGTTCTAAAAAATGGACAGTGGAAGAAATGCCTATTGAACTTGCAGAAGAATTTGCAAGTTATTGTAGAAAATATGGATTAACTTTTGAGAGATCAGATAGATTGATTACTGAATTTGATTATGCTGATTATCTTTGGGATGGCCAAAGAGATGATTATATGAAACCTTTAGAAGTTCAAAAAATTCCTGTACCTAAAAATAAAATTTAATTTTTTGTCTTCTAATTCTTCTTTAAATAATTTAATTCTTTTAATAATACTTTCAGCAATATGGGGATCTGCATTCATTTCAATAAAAGTAAGTGTAGAGTATATTAACCCTATTTCTGTTGCATCTATAAGATTAATTATTGCTGCAATTGTATTATATATTTATTTTAAAAGTAAAAATATCGTTTCTTCATTATCAAAAAAGAATATTTTTTTAATATTTATTATTGGACTAATTGGAAATTTTATACCATTTACTCTAATTAGTTGGTCTGAGATATATTTAAAATCTAATACAGCGGGTTTGCTTTTATCTATAGCACCTATTTTTGCTTTAGTGTTTTCGCATTTCATGACTAAAGATGATAAATTTACTATTTTAAAATTATTTTCTATTTTAATTGGTTTTGTAGGTGTTTTGTTTATTATAGGCTTTGATTCATTTTATAATTTAAATGAAAATAAAAATCTATTAATTGCTAAGATTGCAATTATTATTTCAGCTTTAGGATATGTATTATCAAGTATTTTTGCCTATAATTTAAAAGAAATTAATTCAATTACCCTCACAACCTATGTAACAATCTCAGCTGCTATAATTTCTTTACCTTTTTTAATATACGTTGAGTATAATTACTCTTCTAACTTTAATATTAAAAGTGTTTTGCCTTTAATTTATTTAGGTGTATTTCCAACCGCTATAGCTTTTTTAATGAGATTTTATTTAATTCATAAAGCTGGACCTATTTTTCTTTCATATGTAGCGTATTTAATTCCAGCATTTGCAATTGTATGGGGTTATTTATTCTTAAACGAAACAGTAACCTTTAATTCTATTATTGGAGTTATATTAGTATTGCTTGGAGTTTTAATTAGCCAAAAAAAATTAGTGACTAAAAAAACTAATAACAGCATATACAATCAGTAATATTGCAATAATTATAGTAATATTTCCTGAATTAAAAAACTTCATTATCAAAATTAATACCTCTGATTAATAATTTATAGTTGATTTGTTAATAATTTTCATACAATATAACTTTTAATATGAATGATACAGTTAAATATCTATTAGAAGAGGAAAAGGCACCTAAATTTTGGTATAATATAAATTCTGATCTACCAAGTCCACCACCACCACCACTTCATCCAGGCACAAAACAGCCAGCAGGTCCTGATGATTTTGCACCTTTATTTCCAATGGGTTTAATAATGCAAGAGGTTTCAACAGAAAGAGAAATTGAAATTCCAGAACCAGTTAGAGAAGTTTATAAACAATGGAGACCATCTCCTTTATACAGAGCTAGAAGATTAGAAAAATTTTTAGATACTCCAGCAAAAATCTATTATAAATATGAGGGAGTTAGTCCAACAGGTAGTCACAAACCTAATACGGCAGTACCTCAGGCATTTTTTAATAAAGAAGAGGGGATTAATAAAATTTTTACGGAAACTGGTGCAGGTCAGTGGGGTAGCTCTCTTGCTTTTGCAGGTCAAATTTTTGGTATAGATATTGAAGTCTTTATGGTTAAAGTAAGCTTTGATCATAAACCTTATAGAAAACTTATGATGCAATCTTTTGGTGCTAATTGTCATGCAAGTCCATCCAAACTTACTGATTTTGGAAATAAGCTTCTAACTGAAAATCCTGATAATCCTGGTAGTTTAGGAATAGCTATTTCTGAAGCCATTGAAGCAACTGTAAAAAGTGGTGGTAAGGCTAAATATTCATTAGGAAGTGTTTTGGGACATGTTTTAATGCATCAAACAATAAATGGTAATGAAGCTATTATGCAAATGGAAATGGCAGGTGATTACCCAGATATTATTGTTGGTTGTACAGGTGGAGGAAGCAACCTTTCTGGTTTAATGTTTCCTTTTCTTGGTCAGCAACTAAGAGGTGGCCAAAAAATAGATATTATAGGGTGCGAGCCTGCATCTTGTCCTTCTTTTACAAAAGGGAAATATGCTTATGATCATGGAGATATGGCAAAAATGACACCTTTGATTAAAATGCATACTTTAGGATCTGATTTCCTTCCACCAGCTAACCATTCTGGAGGATTAAGATATCACGGTATGTCTTACCATTTAAGTCATCTTTATGAACTTGGTTTAATGAGAGCTAAAGCATATTCACAAAAAGACTGTTTTGAATCTGGTTTAACATTTGCAAAACAGGAAGGCATTATACCTGCCCCTGAGGGTAACCACGCTGTTAAAGGTGCAATAGATGCTGCTCTCGAATGTAAAGAAAGAGGAGAGTCTAAAACCATTCTATTTAATCTATGTGGCCACGGGTATTTTGATATGTCTGCATATGACGACTATCTTAATGGATCAATGGCTGAAGATGTAATTGATGAAGAAGGTATTAATAAGTCAATCTCAAAAATACCTGAAGTTGCATAATATTAAGTTTTAATTTTAAAAATATAACATAAAAGGAAACTAAATATGGTTGAAATTAAACCTTTTAAAGGCACTCGTCCATTTAATGCAGATGCTAGAAGTTTAATAGCACCATCAACAGATCATTTAAGTATAGAGAATATAGAAATTTTTAAAAAAAATAACTATTGGAATTATTTAAAAATTTTAAACCCTGTAGGACAATTAAAAGAAAAAGATAGTTTGATAGAAGCTAAATTGCACTTTGATGAAATGAAAAACCATGAAGTAATCAAAAAAGATTTATCAGATAATTTTTATATTTATCAAATTGAATTTAATAGTCACAAGCAATTGGGTTTTTTGTCATTAGTATTGATTGAGGATTTTAATAATAATAAAATTAAAGCTCATGAAAAAATTTACGAAAATAGAATGAAAGAAAGAGCTGATCAAATGTCAAATATAAATTCTCAAATTGGACCAATTTATACGTCTTTTCCTTCAGATATAGAAATTAGCAATATTTTAAATTCTTATATAGACAATTCTAAAAATTTAATACCTGATTATGATTTTGAAAGTTTTGATAATTCTATACATAAACTATGGTGTGTTAGTGATAATAATTTTCAAAACTTATTAATTAATAAATTTAAATCTGTAGAATGTTTATATATTGCTGATGGTCACCACAGAATGGGTGCTATGAATCTAATTTCAAAAAATTATCAAAAAAACAATAAAATCTTAGACAATGTTATGGTAGCAATTTTTCCATCAAATGAATCAAAAATCTATGATTATAATAGGGTAATTAAAGATTTAAATGGAAATGATGAAGATCAATTTCTTAACCTTATATCAGAAAATTTTGAAATTAAATTTCAGCATAAAGGCTTTAAACCAAAAAAGAAAAATGAATTTGGAATGTATCATGAACATAAATGGTATTCTTTAAATTTTAAAAAACCAATTAATAGTGACAATGTACTCGATAAATTAGATATAAATATATTAAATAATTATTGTTTAATACCTTATTTAAATATTAAAGATGTTAATAATGATGAAAGAATAAGATTTATTGCAGGTTGCCATGGTTTGTCTGCGCTTGAAAATAAAGTTAACGAAAACAAAGATAGTGTAGCCTTTTCTTTATTCCCTTGTGATATTAATGATGTTATTACTGTTGCTAATAAAAACTTAACAATGCCTCCGAAAACTACTTGGTTTGACCCAAAACCTCTAGATGGATTGGTGGTTTATGAATTTGATCAATAATAATTTATGACTAATAAACCTTTGACTAAACCATCAAATCCAAATTTTTCTAGTGGACCTTGTGCTAAAAGACCTGGTTGGAGTATTGATAAATTAAAAAATTCTATTGTTGGAAGATCCCATAGATCTAAGGAATGTAAATCAAAATTAAATTACATTATTGAAAAATCAAAAGAAATTTTAAATTTACCCAAAGATTATTTGGTAGGCATATTGCCTGGATCTGACACAGGTTCAATCGAAGCTGCATTATGGAGTTTACTTGGTAATAGAGGAGTGGATGTATTGGCTTGGGAAAATTTTGGTAAAGATTGGGTTAAAGATATTGTAAATCAATTAAAAATCAAAGATTGCAACGTTTATGAAGTTGATTATGGAAAAATTCCTAATTTTAAAAATGTTAATTTTGATAATGATGTAATTTTTACATGGAATGGGACTACTTCTGGAGTAAAAATTCCAGATGCCAATTGGATTGATCAAAACAGAAAGGGATTAACTATATGTGATGCAACTTCTGCAATTTTTGCTATGCCAATTGATTATTTAAAATGTGATGTATTAACTTGGTCTTGGCAAAAAGTTTTAGGAGGTGAGGCTGCACATGGCATGATTGCATTATCACCTAGAGCTATAGAAAGGTTAGAAAATTATACTCCTGATTGGCCAATTCCAAAAATTTTTCGATTATCTAACAAACAAAAATTAATAACAGGTATTTTTGAAGGTAGCACTATTAATACCCCTTCAATGATATGTGTAGAAGATGCTATAGATAGTCTGAATTGGGTGGAAGAAATAGGTGGCCTCAATGTTTTAATTAAAAACTCAACAAATTCATTTAATTTAATCAATGAATGGATAATTAAAAACAGTTGGGTTGATTTTTTAGCAGATTCATTAGAAACAAAATATTTATCAAATACTAGTATTACTTTTAAAATTGTAGCTGATTGGTATGTTAATAAGGATGAATCAGATCAAAGGTTGATTATTAAAAATATATGTAACTTATTATCTGAAAACAATATTGCTTATGATATAAATGGTTATAACAAAGCACCACCCTCGTTTAGAATATGGGCAGGTGGTACTGTTTTAACTAAAGATGTAGAAAATTTATTACCTTGGATAGATTGGGCTTATGAGCAAATGCGAGCAAAATATGCATAAAGTATTAATTTCAGATTCAATGGACGAAATCGCTGAAAAAATATTAAAATCACATAATATAGAAGTTGATGTGATAACAAACTATAGTAGTAATGAGCTTTTAAACAATATTTCTAAATATAATGGTTTAATAGTACGGTCAGCTACAAAAGTTACTAGTGAAATAATAAATGCAGCTACAAATTTAAAAATAATAGGAAGAGCTGGTGCTGGAGTTGACAATATAGATGTTGATTATGCAAAAAACAAAAAAATTATTGTTATGAATACGCCTGGAGGAAATACAAACGCAACAGCCGAACACACAATAGGATTAATTTTTTCTTTGTTAAGAAAAATACCTATTGCTAATGAAAGTACACATAAAGGCTTGTGGGAAAAAAAGAAACTAAAAGGTAATGAATTAAAAGGGAAAAATATTGGTATAATTGGATTTGGAAATGTTGGAAGAAGAGTTGCCGAAATTTCTCATGCACTTGGTATGAATGTTTTAATT
>CETH01063692.1_pt1 | contig 10242 bp, 10 predicted proteins | sample 361461 | NCBI WGS metagenome assembly CETH01 (sample SAMEA2622695, study PRJEB7988) | marine metagenome | isolation source: saline water (ENVO:00002010), including
TTTTTTTATCTTTATTACTAATACCTGGTCCACGGTCTCTTACTATAAGCTCTAAAAAATTATTATTGATATTTACACTTATTATTATTTTGTTATCTGATATATTCCAATATAGGCTATTATCTATAGAGGCAGAAATTGCTTCAATTATTTTATTTTTTTCTCCTTTAATCACATATTTCTTTTTTCTATCAATATTTAGATTAAGATCAATATTCTTAGAAGGATATAAATTTTGTAATAAATAAATTATTGTAAAAAAATCAGTGAAATCTTTTCTATCGTGATCTCCAGTTTCATAATGATCATTCCGAGCCGTGTTTAATGATGTCTCTATAAAATCATCTAAATTAGAAATTATATTGTTAATTTTTATAGAATTATTTCTATACATTTTAATATTATCAAAATTTTTAGAATTATAAAATTTTATAGCATTAGTCTTATTCTTTAAATTATGAGCAATATTTTTTGCATTAATCCAATTACTATTAATTTTTAATCTCAAATATCTTTGTAAATATATTATAAATAAAGAGACTAAAAAAATACTAAATATAACTGGTGTTAATATTGATAAAAGAATAATCCCTAAATCCTCCTCTAAATTCCTAGCATCTGATGAAAGATAAATAACTACACCTACTTTATTATCTATATATATAGGTATACTTTTAGCAATAATATATGAACTATTAAGGTCTCCACCTTTATATATTCTCATCATACTTTTATTTAAATTAAAAGAACATTGTATTTCATAAACTTCAATTTTATCTTGAAATACTGTATACGGGTTACGAAAATAATCGTTACAATCATTTTTTACTTTATAAAAAAAAACTTTTTTAAAAAACGCTGCAAAATCAATGCTGAATTTACCTATCCATATTAAATTATTACTAGATTTATCAGTAAAATTATTAATTATACCTTTATTATAAAGTACTTTTCTATCTCTTTCTTGGATAATAAATTTTATATTACCAGAATTATTTTTTACAATATTCAAATTATCTATTACTATTTTTTCTTCATTTGAAATTGTAAAATCTTTAAAAACCTCTTTCAAGATTGAATAATCATTTTCTACAATTTTATTTACTTTATTTAATTCTTTTTTAGCATAATTTTGGCCTAGTGGACTTAAATAGTAAGAACTCAAAAATATTGAAAAAACTATACCAATTAATAGTATAAAAGTTGATAATATTAATATTAACCAAACTTTTATTTGTGCAATATTCATGTCTAACCTAAAATTTCTTCATAAAATCTTCATAAATAAAAAAGTATATCTATATAAATAATTATTATATTTTAACAATTAATTACAGAGGAAGAAATATGTTAAATTATTTAGAAAAAAAATGTCACTTTTATTTATTATTTTTAGTTATTTTAATAGGTAATGGTTGTGCATACTTCGATATTGAAGAACTTAAATCAACGCCTAAGTCTAACAATGAGTTTGCACAAGCACTCTCAGAGTCTTATTTGGAATTTGCACTTTATGAAATGAATGAAATGCACGATGAAATGGATGCTTCATATTTTGCAAAAAAAGGGATTAGTGCAAGAAAAAATATAGATATTTCTCCTGAATTAATCAATAACTGGGATATTGATGATGAATATATAGAAATTGTTAATAACAAAAGAAAAGAATTAATTTTTACCCTAAATACTGAAAGAGCGGCTCTATTTCCAAAATTGAGTGCTAGAACTCAGTTAGGTTTTGATTGTTGGTTAGAGCAGTTAGAAGAAGGATGGCAAACAGAACATATAAAAAAATGTTACGATATGATGAATACTGGCTTGATAACACTAGCAAATGATATTAATCATAATACGGATGTAGTTGAAAAGGTTAACTCTATAAAATCTAATAAAAATAAAGAAAATGATATAGAGGAAGCTAAAAATATAAAAGAAATTAAAAAAATTGATGATGTAGAAAAAAAATTAAAATTTGAAATATACTTTGCTCACAATATTTATAAATTAAATAATGAAACTAAAATCACTCTAAAAGATATTAAAAATACTTATAATATTACAAATAACTTTATAATTGAAGTAGTAGGTCATACAGATAGATCTGGAACAGATGAATATAATATTTTATTATCTAAATTACGTGCTAATGAAGTAGAAAAATACCTCATAAGCTTAGGAATAGATAATAAAAATATTACAAGTTATTATTATGGAGAAAGTAGACCTAAAGTCGTTACTGCAGATGGTGTTAGAGAAAAAATAAACAGAAGAGTAGAGATATTTTTAAATGACAACAAAAATTAATTATCATACTTATAATCATATTTATAACCAATTGACTGGACAGTTTTTATTGGATTAAAGTTTTTATCAATTTTTTTAAATTTATCTCTTATAGCTTTTATATGACTAACTATTGTATTTTCAAATGTATTTTCATGAACGGTATCATTAGTAGAATGATCATATAATTGAAATTTAGAAAAAACTTGATTCTTATTTTTTATTAAATGCGAAAGAATTTCAAATTCCATTCTTGTAAAATCTATTTCTATATTATGTAATTTGATAGACCTTGCTTTATAATCAATCTCCAAAGGAGGTTCCTTAATTATATCAACTAAATCATTACTTTTATTTAAAGAATTCTTTATAAACTTTCCTAATACCTCAATGTCATTAACAAAATCATTTTTATCATATACTGTTTCTGCACCTACAGATGCTGCATTATCTAAAATTAATGGATCTACACTTTTTTGTGATGTTAAAAAAACAAAGACTAAATTTGAGTATTTTTTCTTAATATACTTAGCTAACTTTATTCCTTCTTGAGGATTACCTCCCATATTAACATCAAAGATAACTAAACTTGGCTTAATTTGTGTAACCTTCTCTAAAAAATAATCATAATCTTGGTTTTTATATAAGATACTTTTTACAGAAGAATTATTTATACTATTTTCTAATTCATCTAATAAAATATCAATCCAAACTTGATCATCTTCTATAATTAAAATCTCTACCATTATCAAACCATATCAAAATCTATGACTATTTTGCCTAAATGTTTTCCCGTCTTCATATATTTCAAAGCTTCAGGTAAATTTGCAAATGAAAAAGTTGAGTCAATAATTGGCCTTACATTAGACTCATTAAATTTATCAACCATGCTAATTAATTCTTCTTGATTACCACAAGTTATACCAATTAATCTAGAAGCCTTATAAATTACTCTTCCTATAGGTAAATTGGCATTACCTCCTGATAAAACTCCAATAATACCAATTACTGCGCCAACTTTTGAGGACTTAATTGATTGCTCTAACGTTTCCCCCCCTCCTACTTCAACAACTATATCAACACCTTTTCTATCAGTAATATCTTGGACTTTTTTCCACCATTCTTTATCTTTATTATAATTAATTACATAATCAGCTCCAAACTTTTTAGCTAAGTTTACTCTTTCATCACTAGAAGTAGTCGCTATTACCTGAGCATTAAATAATTTAGCTATCTGAATAGCAAAAATTGATACTCCTCCTAACCCTTGTACTAGAACGATAGACTTGTTGTTTACTTTTCCTTCAGTAACTATTGTTCGCCATGCTGTTAAAGCAGCACAAGGTAGAGTTGATGCTTCATTACAACTCCATTTATTTGGTGACTTAACTATTTTATTTTCTGAATACGCTATATATTCTTGCATCACTCCATTTTCTAAACCACCAAGAGCGCTTAAATAGGTATTTTGTTTTATATCACCTGAATCCCAATCTTTGAAAAAAGGTATTGTTACAATATCACCTTTGCTAAATTTAGAAACTGAATCTCCAATTTCAGTAACTACACCTGCACCATCTGATATTGGAACAAATGGAATATTTCCTCCTGTAGGTCCATAACCACCATCAATCATAATTAAATCTCTAAAATTTAAACTAGCAGATTGCATTTTTATAATTACGTCATTCTTATTATTTATTTTAGGAACTGGTCTATCTTCAATATTTAGTTCTTTAATACTATAACCATTTAATTGCCAAGTTCGCATTACATACTCCTATATCAAATAATTTACTTTTTATAATTCTTAAATTTATTTAAAACTTTTTCCATTTGATTTAAAGATAAAATTTTTGGGTTTCCTAACTGTCTAGCTAATATATATTGTTTAGAAATATTTTCTATTTCTTCAGCGAGTTCAAAGGCTTCATCTAATGAACTACCATATGTAATTTGCCCATGGTTTGCAATTAAACAAGCTGTTCTATCTTTTAGTGCCTTAATAATATTATTAGATAATTGTCTAGTTCCAAAGGTTGCATATTCTGCGCATTTAATATCAATACCTCCTGCAATTGCAACCATATAATTAAACGCTGGAATCTTAACTCTATGAGTAGATAATGCTGTAGCGTTCAATGAATGTGAATGTACAATTGCTTTACAACACTTTTTATTAATATAAATATCTTGGTGAAATCTCCATTCTGATGATGGTTCTAATCCTTTTTTATTATATTCTCCTTCTAACGATACAAATACGATATCTTTTGTTGATAGCTTTTCGTACTTTATACCTGATGGAGTAATTAAAAAACCGTCAATTTTATTTTTTAATTTAACTCTTATAGATAAATTACCTGATCTCAGAGGAGATAATTTTGTTTCATTAAGCTTTTGAGCAAATTTAATAATTTCTTTTTTTAATTTAATCATTTAAACAATTTTCTTATACCATCTCTAGAGGCCCTACATATACCTTTATCAGTAATTAACTTGGTAACTAATCTAGCTGGAGTAACATCAAAACCAGGATTATGACTTTTTACAAAATTAGGTGTTATTTTAACATTACTAATTTTTCCTAATTCATTTATCCCTCTTACTAAAGTAACTTCCTCTTGGGCCCTCTCTTCAATTTCAATTTTATTTACTCCCGATGTTAAATTAAAATCTATAGTTGATTCTGGTAAAGCAACATAAAAAGGAATATTATTATCATACGCACATAATGCTTTCATATAAGTACCTATTTTATTACATACATCCCCACTTGATGTAGTTCTATCTGACCCAACTATACACATATCAACTTTACTATTTTGCATTAGATGGCCGCCAGCGTTATCAACAATTAATGTATTATTCACTCCATGCTTACTAAGCTCCCAAGCCGTTAAAGCTGCTCCTTGAGATCTAGGTCTTGTCTCATCAACCCAAACATGAACATCTATTCCTTTATTATATGCTTTATATATTGGTGCTAAAGCTGTACCCCAATCTACACAGGCTAACCATCCAGCATTACAATGTGTTAAAATATTTATAGTTTTATCATTTTTGATATGAGACTCAATAATTTCTAATCCATAATCACCTATACGTGAACATTGTTCTATAGATTCTTTCTCCAATTTACTCGCAAAATCCCATATTAAATCAGCTTTTTCTTTAGTAGGTGCGTTCTCAATTAATTTTATAATATTTTCTAATGCCCATTTTAAATCAACTGCAGTAGGTCTAGTAGCAATTAACTTTTTAAAAGCTTCATTTAAATTTCTTTTGCTTGGGTTTTCATATGCCGCAAAAAACATACCGTATGATGCAGTAACACCTATTAATGGCGCTCCCCTAACCCACATATCCTTTATAGCTTTACAACAATCACTAAAACTATTTAAAGTTATATATTTTAATTCATGAGGTAATAATGTTTGATCAATAATTTTTACCTTATAATTATCATTAGATTCTATAGATTGTCTTGATATTCCATCAATAAGCATAAATAAACCTTAAATATTTTAAATAATTATACTACAAATATTATTATATATTTGTAGTATTAATATCATTATATATAATTCTAATAAATACTAATAAATTTTAAGGTATAAACATGATTCCAAGATATAGTAGACCTGAAATGACAAAAATTTGGAATACAACTTCTAGATTCCAAATATGGCTAGATATTGAAAAATATGCCTGTGAAGCACAGGAAAAATTAGGAGTTATTCCAAAAGGTGTAGCAAAGCAAATCGATAAAAAAGGAAAATTTGAAATAGACAAGATTGATGCTATTGAAAAAGAAGTAAAACACGATGTAATAGCATTTCTTACAAATGTAGCTCAGCATGTGGGTCCAAAAGCCAGATTTATTCACCAAGGAATGACATCTTCTGATGTTCTAGATACTTGTCTAAATGTTCAATTAATGCAAGCAAGTAAAATACTTGATAAAGGTATAGCAAGATTATTAAAAGCTCTAAAAAAAAGAGCTTTATCTAGTAAAGAAATGGTTTGTATTGGAAGAAGTCATGGCATACATGCTGAACCAACTACTATGGGACTAAAATTTGCGTATGCCTATGCTGAATTTAATAGATGCAGAGAAAGATTAGATTTTGCCTGCAAAGATATTGCTACATGTAAAATTTCAGGAGCAGTGGGTACTTTTGCTAATATTGATCCAAAAGTTGAGCAGTATGTTGCGAAAAAAATGAAATTAAAACCTGAAACCATTTCTACACAAATATCACCAAGAGATAGACATGCTATGTATTTTTCAGTTTTAGGAATTATAGCAAGTTGCCTAGAAAGAGTTTCAATAGAAATAAGACATTTACAAAGAACAGAAGTTAGAGAAGCTGAAGAAAAATTCAGTGATGGACAAAAAGGCAGTTCTGCAATGCCACATAAAAGAAATCCGATATTAACTGAAAATATAACAGGATTAGCTAGGTTAGTAAGATCAGCAGTAATGCCTGCTCAAGAGAATGTAGCTCTATGGCACGAAAGAGATATTTCGCATTCATCAGTTGAGAGAGTTATTGCACCAGACGCAACTGTAACCTTAGACTTTGCCATTAATCGTCTAGCTGGTGTTATAGAAAACTTAGTTTTATACCCCAAAAATATGAAAAAAAACCTGAATCAACTTGGAGGGTTACATTTTAGCCAAGGCGTATTACTTGCTTTAACGCAAGCAGGAATGAGTCGAGAAGATGCATACAGAGTAGTTCAAAAATCAGCAATGGATGTATGGAATAATAAGACTGATTTTAAAACACTTTTAATAAATGATAAAAATGTAAGTAAATATTTAAATAAAAATGAAATAGATACTCTTTTTGATTTAAAAAAACATACAAAAAATATTCCTTATATTTTTGATAAAGTTTTTAAAAATAAATAAAGTTTAAAAATTAATGTGCACTTTATTAATACTCTTTAGGCCAAAAGATAAATGGCCTTTAATTATTGCAGGAAATAGAGATGAAATGATAGACAGGCCTTGGTTGTCTCCAGGTAAACATTGGCCAGATTCTCCTAATATAATAGCTGGCAAAGATTTAACTGCGGGAGGAAGTTGGCTTGGAATAAATGAACATGGTTTAGTTGCTACAATACTGAATAGATCAAATAGTTTAGGACCAAGTAGTAATAAATTAAGTAGAGGCAATATAGTTATAGATGTTTTAAATAAAAATAATATTGAAGATGCACTTAGCTATATAAAATCTATAAACAATTCAAAATGGAAACCATTTAATTTATTTTTAGCTAATAATCAAAGAGCATATTGGATAAAAAGTAATAGTAAAGATAAAATAGAAATACATAATATACCCGAAGGAAAACATTTTTTAGATAGTCATGATATAAATAGTAACTTTTCAGATAGATATAATTATAATAAAAAAGAATATAAATCTCTTAAAGATCCAAAACCTGAAATAGCTGAATGGGATGAATGGATACAATTCTTATCTAGGGATATCCATCCTGAAGATAAACCTTTAGCAGCTATAAATATTGGTGATAAATATATAAAGAATTACGGAACTATATGTTCTTCTATAGTAGCAATTCCAGAGAATAAAGAAAAAACTATATTTTTATTCAACGACTCTTCACCAGATAAAAATAATTTTTATTCCATCAATACTTGTTAGTAATACATAGTTCTTGTATTACTTAATACATATATTTAAGTTATTAACTGTAGGCACACATGGCAAAAGATAAAAGAAAAAAAATATATGAAGGTAAAGCTAAAATTCTTTATCAAGGAACTCAACCTAATACTATAATTCAATATTTTAAAGATGACGCCACTGCTTTTAACAATAAAAAATTTGGAGTAATTAATGGTAAAGGTGTTTTAAATAATAGAATTTCATCATTTTTGATGGATAAAGTAAAAGATATAGGAATTCCTACTCATTTTATAAAACGTTTAAATATGAGAGAACAGTTAGTTCATAAAGTAGATATAATTCCTATAGAAGTAGTTGTTAGAAATATCGCTGCAGGATCAATTTGTAAAAGATTTGGTCTCAAAGAAGGAGAATTGCTTCCTAGACCTATTGTTGAATACTACTATAAATCTGATGAATTAAATGATCCTTTAATTTCTGAAGAGCACATTTCTGCCTTTGATTGGGCAACTCCAAATGAATTAGAAGATATTTTTAATATGTCTCTCAGAGTAAATGATTTTTTATTAGGAATATTTTCAAGTATTTCTATAAAGCTCGTGGATTTTAAACTAGAATTTGGAAGAATATATAAAAATGATGATTTAGAAATTATTTTAGCAGACGAGTTAAGTCCAGATAATTTTAGACTTTGGGATAATAATACAAATAAGAAATTAGATAAAGATAGATTTAGGCAAGACCTAGGTGATATGAAAGAAGCTTATCAAGAGGTCGCTAATAGACTTGGTATTTTAGAAAATTAATTAGAGGCTTATTATGAAAGTACAAGTACATACTACACTTAAGGAAGGAGTTCTTGATCCACAAGGTAAAGCTGTGGAATCGGCTCTTAAAAACTTAGGCTTCTCAGGAATAAAAAAAATACGGCAAGGAAAACTTTTTGACTTAGAACTAGATACAAAAAGCAAGGAAGAAGCAGAAAAATTAACAGAAGAAATATGCAAAGTACTTTTAGCAAATATGGTTATTGAAGACTATAAAATTAAAGTGCTGCCAGATAATTAAGAAGATATAATTTATGAAACCAAATATCATTGTATTTCCAGGATCTAATTGTGACAGAGATATTTTTGTAGCAATAAAGAAAACTACTGGTCATGTATCTAAAATGATTTGGCATAAAGATACATCTCTTGATAATCCTAATTTAATAGTTTTACCTGGAGGTTTCTCTCACGGAGATTATCTTAGATCTGGGTCTATAGCATCTCGTGCTCCAATTATGAGAGAAGTAATAGCTAAAGCTTTAAATGGAACACCAGTTCTAGGAATTTGTAACGGATTTCAAATACTTACCGAATGTGAGCTATTACCAGGAGTGCTAATGAGAAATAAAAAGATGAATTTTATATGTAAATATACCTATTTAATATCTAAGCATGAAAATAAATGGAATAATAAAAACTCAATCAATAAAGTTATTTCTATGCCAGTAGCACATCATGATGGAAATTATTATGCAAGCGATCAAGTAATAGAAAAACTAAATAAGGATAATAGAATAGCATATCAATACTGTTCAGATGATGGAGAAATTAATGACGCTAATAATATCAATGGTTCTATAAATAATATAGCTGGTATCTTTAATGATAAAGGTAATGTGTTAGGTATGATGCCCCACCCTGAAAGAGCAATAGATTCTAGTTTAGGTGGAAAAGATGGTATTAATTTTTTTAAGACATTTTTTGAAAAATTAGGATAATTTAATATGACTACGCTCGATCAAGCTATAGAATTAGGTCTTAATGAGGATGAATATAAAGAAACTATAAAATATATGAACAGAATACCTAATATAACAGAATTAGGGATATTTTCTGCTATGTGGAGCGAACATTGTTCTTATAAATCATCTAGAAAATGGCTTAAAACTCTTCCTACAGAAGCACCATGGGTTATCCAAGGTCCGGGTGAAAACGCAGGAATAATTGATATTGGTAATAATTTAGCTGCTGTTTTTAAAATGGAGAGCCATAATCATCCATCATTTATTGAACCTTATCAAGGAGCAGCTACTGGCGTAGGTGGTATCATGAGAGATGTATTCACTATGGGTGCAAGACCGGTAGCAAATCTTAATTGTTTAAGGTTTGGAAACCCTCTTCATGCTAAAACCAAACATTTATTATCTGGAGTAGTATCTGGTATAGGTGGATATGGGAATTGTATGGGAGTTCCTACTATAGGTGGAGAGTGCACATTTGATGAAGGTTATAACGGAAATATT
>CETH01023220.1_pt1 | contig 10237 bp, 7 predicted proteins | sample 361461 | NCBI WGS metagenome assembly CETH01 (sample SAMEA2622695, study PRJEB7988) | marine metagenome | isolation source: saline water (ENVO:00002010), including
TTGATTGTTTAATAAGTTTTCTAAAGTTTTCATTTTTATACGACAAAGGTCCATCACCAAATTGTAGATAGGCTATTGAGCTGCTTTCATATTTTTTTGTCCAGCCAACAATATCACAGCCTTTATCATGTGACCAATCTCGATTTGAAAACATCTCGCCCTCTAAAGCTCTTGCAGCTGAAAAAAAGTTTTTATCAAGAAATTCATAATCACTTCTTAGAATCGGATTTATGTCATCTTCAAAAATCTCCGCTAAATACAGTTCGTCTGTTATTTCAAAATTTTCAACACCGTCAGTGATTGGGTGATTTCCAACTTTCATGACTTTGTAAGTGACATCATGACGGTAGCCTGAGTCAGGTTTTGTAACACCTCTAATATTTGATTTTTGATATAAAAATCGTCCACCAATAATATTACCATATTCCTCCCAACTAGGCCAACCAGCAATAGAGTGATGAATAAATACACAGCCGATACCTTTTTTTAATAAATCTATGAAGTTTTGTTTAAAATTTGTCTTTGGTTCAAAAAATGTTGGTTTAGGTGGTGCTGTTTCAAAATCAATTCCTGGCATATCATAAAAAATTAATGCTTTATAATTAATATTAGTTTGGGAGTTGATAAAATCTTGTGCAGCTGGATGTTCAATGTGAGACCATGCATATCCTGTAGAGTCTATCATTTCAAAAAAAGGATCGCGTTCAAAAGGATGGCCTCTGGTTATTACAAGAATATTTTCTTGATGATTTTCAAGAAAAGTTCTATTACTCATTTCAATTTCACTCATATTTGATTAAATATTTTCATTATAAATATATTGAAGATTAACTTTTTCTTTAGGTCAATCTATAAATATTTTTATATATAATTTAGTATCAAAATTTGTTTTTGCTGGACACGAATAGTTTTGGCGTAATATATATATTAAATAGTAATTGTTAGGAGATTATAATGGCTTTGATAAGGTATGCACAACCAGGTTTACATGGCGATAAAGAGCCAGAACCAAATTTATCTTATGAAATAATTCCAAAAGAAAGATATACTTCTGAAGAATTTATGAAACTTGAGTGGGATCATGTCTGGACTAAAGTTTGGTTAAAGGGCGGCTTGTCTCAAGATGTAAAAAGGCCTGATGATTATATAACTACTGAAATAGGCGACATTTCAATAATTCTAATTCGCGGTAAAGATATGAAAGTTAGGGCTTTTTATAATGTCTGCAAACATCGTGGAAATACTCTCGCACAGCATCCTAGAGGTAAAATTGATAAAACATTCAAATGTTCATATCATAGATGGCAATATGATGCGCAAGGGCAATTAGTAGATGCACCTGATCCTCATACATTCCCTCAAGGAGTTTGTGATCCATCACTACACCTTGACGAACTTCCCTGTGAAGAGTGGAACGGTTGGATTATGTATTCGATGAATCCTAATGTTCGACCTTTAGCTGAGTGGCTTGGCCCAGTTAAAAATCATCTTGAAGCATATAAATTTGATAAAATGGACCTCGTTATGGATATGACAGTTGAATGGAACTGTAATTGGAAAGCATCTGTTGATGCTTTTAATGAGACATATCATGTTTGGGGAACGCACCCCCAATTAATGGATTGGTTGGATGATCAAAATGTTCAAATTGATCTTTATGATATTCATAATAGGTATCTTGTTCCCTTTGGAATACCAAGTCCAAGACCTCACATTGATCAAGAGGAAATTGGACCTAATTTAGCTGTATATATGGAGCAACATGGAGTGGATCCAAAAGATTTTGATGGTAACGCGCAACAAGCTAGAAGGGCAATTCAGCTTGCCCAAAGAGATAGAGCTGATGAAATGGGTTGGGATTTTTCTAATTTAAATGATGACCAATTATCTGATGATTACCATTATTGTGTATTTCCAAATGTTACATTAAACACACATGCAACAAACTATATGATGTTTACTCAAAGACCTCATGCTAAAGACCCAAATAAATGTTTATATGATCTTCAAATGTTTACTTTACCTACTGACACTAATAACAAACGTGCCAAACAAGCTGAAGAAGTAAAAAATTCAAATGCTGATGAAGATATTCGAGTGAATCCTGGGATGGATGAGGCTGTGCAAGGCGATAATGATGACTCAGGTCGTCCTGAACACATATATGTTAAGGATGGAGAAGAGCATACTCTTGGGGAAGTTCTTGATCAAGATGCTCATAACTTACCTTATGTTCAAAAAGGAATGAATAATCCAGCTTATAAAGGGCTATGGTGTGGTGAACAAGAAAGAAGAATAATTCATTTTCATCAGGTAGTAGATAAACTTATTATGGAAGGCGGCGGACAAGTCCCTAATTATAAAGATTAATCAAAATTAACGTCATTTAAATTTAAGTTACAGGGATATGACTGAAGGAAGTACTTATATTTTCGTTTGTGATTCAGACAAAATTGACGCTGGTCAAGAAGCAGTCTTTGAAGTCAATAATAGAGAAATTCTTGTTGTTAGATCTGATACAGGAGATTTGTTTGCTGTTGAAGATAACTGCCCACATGCAAATGAAAAAATCTCGGGTGGACGATTTCGAAATGGATATTATGCATGTCCTATTCATGGCGCTAGATTCGAGTTATCAACAGGAAAATCGATGACAAATCTATCCACAAAGCCATTAATATGCTTTGATGTGAGAGAGGTTGATGGAAAGATAGAGGCTATTGTGCCTGAAAAAGAAAAAAAGAAATTTATTCCTGGAGGCGCACCTCCAGGTTTTGGACCAATGGGTGGTTAGGTAAATTGGAAATTTTTTTTTAAAATGAAACTAAATATTTTCTGGTAATTTAATCAGAAATTTAAAAATTTTAAATAATCTTTAAAGGAGGAAGTTATGGATTTAGGTTTAAAAGGTAAAAAAGCAATCATTACAGGAGGAAGTAAAGGAATAGGTCTAGCTTCTGCACATGCATTAGCTGATGAAGGCGCTGATGTTGCAATCTGCTCTAGAAATGTTGATGATGTTAATGCAGCTTTAGATGCATTAAAAGGTAAAGATGTTAATGCAATCGGTGGTGCTGTTGATGTTGCTGATGGTGACGCACTAAAAGCATGGATAGCTTCAGCTATCAATGACCTAGGTGGCTTAGATATACTTGTACCTCAGGTTAGCGCTGGCGGAGGTAACCCAAGTGAAGATGGCTGGGCAGCAAATTTTCAAACTGATATAATGGGAACTGTTAGATCAGTAGAATCGTCACTGGAGGCTTTAAGAGAGTCAAATGGATCTATAGTGATAATCTCAACAACAACAGCCATTGAACAAGGGCCGGGAAGTGGTCCTTATGGGGCGGTAAAGGCAGGATTACTTAATTATTCAAATCATATTGCTCAAACTGAAGGACCAAATGGTGTTAGATCCAATGTTATAAGTCCAGGCCCTATATATATTGAAGGTGGTGCATGGAATTTCATTAAAGATAATATGGAAGATTTTTACAATGCCACCCTTAAAGGTATACCTCTTGGCAAATATGGTTCTGGAGAAGATGTTGCTAAAACTGTTGCTTTCTTAGCCAGCCCTGCTAGCGGACATACGACAGGAACAAATGTTGTAATTGACGGTGGATTTACAAAAGGCGTTCAATTCTAATTTGAAATCTGATTAATAATTACTGGAGGTAATAAATTATGACAGATGATATAAAAAAAAGATTAGATGTTGTTCTTGTTGCTGGCGGCAAATATCATGATATAGATTTTGCTCGATTAGAGCTTTTAAAGCTTCTAGCTGAAGATGATAGAATTCGTACAAGAGTTTACGAGGATTATTCAAATCTTCATGCAATTTCTAATGCTGATTTTCTTATCACATATACTTGTGACGTAAGACCAACTCTTGAAGAGCAAAAAGTATTGAAAAATTTTGTATCTAATGGAAAGAGATGGCTAGCCCTTCATGGGACAAACTCAATACTTCAGTTCTTATCAGACGGAAGAGTTGATTGCCCAAGAGTTGCCCCTATATTTATGGAAACTCTTGGATCTCAGTTCTTATCTCATCCACCAATAGAGCCTTATACTGTTACAGTTGCAGATGGCGAGCATCATCTTGTAGAGGGTGTTGAGCCTTTTGAAACTAACGATGAATTGTATCTAATGGAAACGCATGGTGAATTGCATGTTTTATTAGAAACCGAGTTTGAGGGTAATACACCTGGATTTGTTGAAGAAAATTGGGAAAAAACAAAAGTACCAGTTTTTTATTTACATCCCGTTGAGAAAGGAGAGGTCTTATATCTTACGCTAGGACACTGTCGAGGGCACTATGATATGATTGATCTACCTGAACCAATGGCGTATTATCCTGAAGTTGAGAGATGTGCCTGGGATCTACCAGTTTTTTATGATTTACTCAGAAGAGGTATTGATTGGGCAAAAGAACTTTCATTGAAAAATTAAAATGTTTGATAAAGTTGCCCTGATTACAGGAGTTGGTCCAGGTACAGGTTCATCACTAGCTCGTCGCTTTAATATTGGTGGTTATAAAGTTGCTATGATCGCACGTGATAAGAATAGGTTAAAATTACTTGAAGATGAGCTGCAAGCAAGTAAAGGTTATTCCTGTGAATTAAGGAATCCTGAATTACTGAATAAAACTATCGATGAAGTTATAACAGATTTTGGTTACCCTGATGTCTTTATTCATAATGCTGTTAGGGGAACAAGAGGAAATTTTTTAGAATTTACTCCTGAGGAGTTGCAATCAAACTTTGATATAAATGTACTTGCTCTTCATAGAATTGCTCAAAGGATCACTCCTGAAATGCTCAAAAAGAAGGAGGGGGCTATTGTAGTAACTGGAAATACATCTGCACACAGAGGCAAAGCTAATTTCGGAGGGACTGCTTCAACTAAAGCTGCACAGAAAATACTAACTGAGTCTTTTGCTAGATATCTAAATCCTAAAGGTATTCATGTAGCTTACATAACTATAGACGCGGCTATAGATCTAGAATGGACTAGAAAAGTATGGCCAGATAAGTCAGATGATTTTTTTATCAAGCCTGATGATATTGCATCTGAGGTATGGCATATTGCTCATCAACCAAGATCTGCTTGGACATTTGATCATTGGTTAAGACCTTATGGAGAGAATTGGTAAGGTATTTGAAAAATTTTTGTTATATTTGTTAAAAAGTTGTATATTTACAACATATTCATAAAATATTTTGTGTTTTAATTAATTATTTAGGAATTTTTAAATTAATTTAAATAAAATTTGGCTTTTTAGTTAAATCGTAGTAATGAACGCCATACAAATTTTTAATAAAAAATTCTGGGGAGAATTTCATGAATATAATAAAATATGTAATAGCCTTTGCTATTATTTTTTCTACATTTGCAGCTGAGAAAATTTATGCTCAAGCAAATGAAACATCTGAATATACTGTTGAAGAAATTCTAGTTACTGCTAGAAAAAGAACAGAGTCTATTCAAGATGTACCTGTCGCTGTTTCTGCTTTAAGTATTTCTCAAATTGAAAGAGGAAATATTCAACGTGTTCAAGATTTAGAAAAGCTTGTACCTAATGTTGAAATGTCAGATATGGCTTTTGCAGGCGGTGCTATTAGTGCTGGTATTAGAGGTTTGACATTTGATGATTTAGAAAAAACATTTGAAACAACAGTTGGTGTAGTTATTGACGGTGTTTTTGCTGCCTCTAATTCAGGGGTTGATCTTGATCTTTTTGATCTCGAGTCTGTTGAGGTTCTTCGTGGACCACAAGGTACACTTTTCGGTAGAAATACAATTGGTGGTGTTATTAATATTACTAGATCAAAACCAACAAGAGAGTTTGGCGCTAAAATTAAAATTGATTTAGAAGAAGATGACACAAGCGATCTTAAGCTTATTCTTAATACACCTTTAGGTGATAAAGGCGGACTTAAAATTGCTTTGAGAAAACTTCAAAGTGATAGCTTTATGTTCAATGTAACTCGTGATGAGAGAGAAAAAGCACGTGATCTAGAATCTGCTTCCGTTGCTATTGATTTTGATCCGAGTGAAAATGTAAATGTTAATTTTACTTTCGATAACTATAACGATAATTCGCAGCACAACCTTCTCGCAATTACAAAATTCTACACAAATAAATTGGGCGGTAATCAGGGAGTATTTGCTCTTCTTGGTCAAGGGGCAGCTGGATCTGGCGATTTATCAGCAGCTAATGATTACGAAACTGTTTACTCTGCCGAACCTTTTTTAAGTGGTATTCAAGGGAATAATATGACTTTGAGAGTTCAATGGGAATTAGAAAACCATACTCTTAAATATATTGCAGGTAATAATGACTTTAAGGAGCTTATGGATATTTGTTCATGGGGATCACCTGGAGCAGTTGTTACTCCGAATTGCGTATTCCCAGTTGTTAGAGATCAGAATTACGAACAAACTTCTCATGAGGTACAATTAATATCTGACTCTGGCGGACCATTAAACTATACATTAGGTCTTTTTTATATAGAAACTGAAGCAAATATGGACTCTGGTCCTGCTTCAAATTTCCAATCACAACAGGAAGCTGAAGCTCAAGCAATATTTGGTGACTTATCTTATGACTTAAGTGAGGATTGGACTCTTGGTTTAGGCCTAAGATATACTGAAGAAGAAAAGGATTTTGCAATTCAGACATATGGTGGTCTACAAGCTAAACTTGATAGAACGCCTAAAGTCCTTGATTTAGCAAGAGGTTTCAAAGATGATAACCTTCAGCATAGGGTTGTTATTCAGAGAAATACTGATTTTGGCATGGTTTATCTTTCTCACTCAACTGGTTTCAGAAGCGGTGGTTTTAATGCTAGAGGATCAACTCTTCAATCTGTTGGGCCATACAACTCAGAAGAAGTTGAAACAATTGAACTTGGATTAAGAAGTGAATTATTTGATAATAGAGTAGTTCTAAACTTAACTGCATTTACAAATGATTATACCGATAAGCAAGAAGTAATTGTTACAGCTGCTGACGGCTCAATTGTTGTTGAAGGAGTTCCTCAGTTTTGTGGTACAACTTGTACCTTTGTTAGGAATGCTGGTGAAGTTTCAATAGATGGCCTTGAAATTGAAGGTACTTTTAGAGCAACTGAAGCGCTAACTTTTAGAACAGCTATTGGTATACTTGACTCTGGTTATGACAAGTTTGAATATGATGGAAAAGATGTTGCTGCTGCGGCACAACTAAATTTTGCTCCTGATTATACAGCTAGTTTAAGCTGGGAATATGTAACTGAGTTTAGAAGTGGAGAACTTATTTTTGCTGGTACTTTTTCAGCAAAAGATGAATTCTACGGTAGATTTGATCCAGCTGCATACAATTATGAATTAGGTGCAAATATGGCAGTAGATAAAACTGAAAAACTTGACCTATCATTAACATATACACAAGATAATCCAAACGGAAGCACAATGACATTTACTGTATTCGGAAATGATATACTTGAAGAAGGTGGTTATATTGTTAGACCATTTGACGCTGGTGCATTTGCTTTCGCAACTCCACAAAAGAGACAACATTTTGGAATATCTCTAGGTCTTGAATTTTAACTTAAAAAATTAAGTAAATATTACTAAAAGGGCGCATTTGCGCCCTTTTTTTTATTAAAAAATAAATTACTTGGTTTTTAAGGCCTGATAAGCTATTTATTTTAGATAATATTTTGTAATTAATTTATTTTAGTTAAATATAATAATAAAAATCAGTAATTTAATTAATCTGGGGAGATATTTATGAATATCAAAAAATTTACTATTTTTTCCATAGCTTTTTCATTTTTTATTAACTTATTTTTATTTGATGTAGTTTATGCTCAAAGAGAAATAACCTCTTCAATTGAAGAAATTGTGGTCACCGCGCAAAAAAGAGAAGAGAACCTTCAAGATGTTCCTTCTTCAGTTAGCGCTATGGATGCTGCAACATTGGAAAAAACATTTGCTCGTGATTTACTTGATGTAGCAGGTGTTTCACCAAATTTAATCATTGATCCAATATTGGGTAATGGAACTGCTGCAATATCAATTCGTGGTGTACAAATGAATGATGTTGAAAAGAGTTTTGATCCAGCTGTTGCGGTTTATCAAGATGGTATTTATCTTGCTACAGCTACGGGCGCTCTTCTAAATACATGGGATGCTGAGAGAATTGAGGTTCTCAGGGGCCCACAAGGAACTATGTTCGGTAGAAATACAATTGGTGGATTAGTTCATGTTATTAGATCAAAGCCAACTGGTGAATTAGGCGGCAAATTAAATATTACTGCTGCTGAAGATTCTCAAACTGATATAAAAGCAGTTCTAAATTTACCTGCAATACTTGATGGAACTTTGGCTACAAAATTTACCGCAATGAGATTAGATGGTGGAGAATATTTTTATAATGCAACCAGAGAAACTGACGAAGGTGGCGTTGATGTTGAAGCATATAGTTTCTCAGCTTTATGGAATCCTACAGATAATCTTCAAATTCAATTAACGTACGACGATATTGATGACCAAACGGATGTTCGTCCTGTTTCTTGTTTTACTCAACCTGGTGAACTTTTCGCTGTTATTGGACAACCAATTGCTACAGAATGTAATGGTGGATCTAATCTAGGTTTCCATAGAACTGTTTTTCAAAACACTTATCAGTCAGCTAGTGTTGAAGTTGAAGCTTTAACGCTAAATGTTGAATACGACATTAATGAAAATAATAAATTGGTGTTTGTATACGGAACAAGAGAAATGGAAGAAACATCTCTTCAGGAATTTGATGCAAGTTCACTCGAATTATTTAGGGTTTCTAGACCTCAGTTTGAAGAACAAGAAAGTTTAGAAATGCGCTGGGAGTCAAAATTTACAAATGGTCAGTTCACTCTTGGAGCTTACTTCTGGGATAGTGAATATGACGCGTGGCAAACAACATACTTCTTTGGAGGATTTAATGATTCTCCAAGAACTCTTCATTCCACGGAAAATACAGCTTTCTTTGGTCAATTAGACTATGATGTTACTGATAAATTAACTCTAACATTAGGTGGTCGTTGGATTGATGAAGAAAAAGACTTCTGTCAAATGTTTACTTTACAAGCTGGGGATTCAACTCCAATATTTAATTGGTATGGTGCTTCTGAGGCAGATCCAAGAATAATCCAAAAATCTTGGGGACAATGCCCAAGTTATGTTCCAGCAGAAACAGCTCAAAATGACTATACAGATCCTGTTACAGGAAGCGCAGCTACATTTACGGGTTCTGAAAGCTGGGATGATTTCACTCCTAAAGTTGGATTAACATATGAATTAGATAATGGTATTGCATATGCAACTTACTCCGAAGGTTTCAGATCTGGTGGTTTTAATGGTCGTGCTACAGGAGCTAACAATGCAGGTCCGTATGATCCTGAGACAGTTGAAAGTTTTGAAATTGGTGTTAAGACATTATGGGCAAATAATACCTTTCAATTTAACGCATCTGCTTTCACAGTTGATTATACTGATAAACAAGAAGACGTTGTCTTACCTGGTACAGATGGCGCTGTTACGTTAACTATTGTTCAAAATGCTGCAGCTGTGAGTATTGATGGTCTTGAATTAGAGACTGTATGGATACCAACCACAGGTTTAACATTAAATGCTAATCTGGGGATTCTTGATGCTAATTATGATAATTATACCGTTATTGATGCAGCCGGGAACTCTCTTGACAAAAGTGGCTATGACTTAAGGAGAGCTCCAGAAATGACATTAGCTCTTGGAGCGTTATATGAATATGCTCTTACAAATGGAGATTATGTGGTCACTTCTCTTAATTACAGGTGGAAAGATGATTACTGTGTTTCAGCAAATAATAAGGGGATTGAAAGTCACTATGGTGCAAACCCAGCATGTAATAAAGCTTTTGGCCTCATAGATGCTTCTGTTAGTTATGAGTCAGAAAACTGGCGAATTTCATTATTTGGTAAAAACTTAGGCGATGAAGATTATATTCTTCATTTCTTAGATGTTGCCTCTAGTGTTAATGCTGCAAGCGCAACGGACTCATCACCTGTATTTACTCCAGGTTTATGGAGTTTTGGAACAGTAAATAGACCAAGATACTTTGGAGTTGAATTTGAAGTAAAGTTCTAAATAGCTAATATTATTTAATAAAATTAAAGGGTGCTTTTGGCGCCCTTTTTTTATTAATATCAAATTATAATATTAATTG
>CETH01175917.1_pt1 | contig 10231 bp, 10 predicted proteins | sample 361461 | NCBI WGS metagenome assembly CETH01 (sample SAMEA2622695, study PRJEB7988) | marine metagenome | isolation source: saline water (ENVO:00002010), including
GAAGCCATTATTCACCTCTTTTTCTTGGGGCCTTTTAGGGCCAAATTCGCTATTTTTTTGTCTTTTGCTTTCATCTTTTTATCTTTTTTCTTGAGTTCTTTCTGTAAGTCTCTGTATTTTTTATCAATGCCATTCTTTACGACGATTACTATAGATAGCTAATTCAATAAACCACTATTCTCCTTTCTTATCATTGAATTAAAACGATTTATTCATCATCTATACTTGGAATAGTGGGTGGGAACGCGACAACACTCATTATCCAACCAATAAACGCACACATGACCAACGCACCAAATGTAGCATGAATAGTCCAACCAAACGGCAACATATGCAAGTTAGTGCCTTCTATCCAATACATGCTACTTGCCCACTCCTCAGAACGCCACCACCACGAAATCATAACCACACTCACTTGACTTGTAGTAACCAATGGTACAAACAAACGTTTCCAACCTCTTTGGAGGATTGGTAGGCTAAGTTCCACTACCATTGCCCATGCAATACACATGAACAATAGTGCATTATTGAATTCACTGTAGACCCACATACCAATTGCGGGGAATATGAAGAGAATAAATAGGCTCCCCCGAGCAGGCATCCACCGGCGAATGAACAATAAGACAACAACTGAACTCACGAAAGCTTGAACCAACAAAGCCCGCATTCCCTGGCTCAACGCAACATCGTAAGTGTCATTCAAACAATACATCCCTCCTCCATCATAACAGAATGTCTGCAGAGGGTCAAACCAAATGTTTGCATAAATGGTAATAAGCACCGTACCGACCCATGCTGCACCAAGTCCAAAGACGATCAATATTTGAGACTTCAACCCATCTCTGCCGCTTTCTTTGTTAGCCCAAGCCGACCACATCGGCGCTGTAACTGCCATCATGAGTCCGATAAAAAGACCAATATGGGCGGGGGAAAGGAGAATGTCAACGCTCGTTTCAACACCAAGCGTTTCATGCCAGATCATGTCACCAAAACCCGACAGACCAAATAGAAGGATTCCATAAACCCCCGGCCTATGCTCTGGCGATATATCTCGAAGGGTCTTCAAGGGGTTTCTCACAAGGCCCCAAAGCCCTTCTTCTGGAAAAATAGCATAAAACATATATGCGCCATATGCAGTAGCACCCGCGTACCATATGGCATGCCATGGGGTGAAAAACGTATCATCGACCACCCCTGAAATATGTGCAAACGCATCGATTAGAAGGCCACCCAACCACCATAGTCCTAAAGCAAGAACGAATATTTCATAATATGGTTCGCCTATTTTTGGTAATGTCCCACGCCGTTTGTATACTAAGAAAACAAGGACGGAGGCAATGGCAAGCAATCCGAAATAAATCGTTGAGAATCCAAATATTAAATCCGGACCTTCTGTATGTAGGGGATACAATTTTCCACTCATCGTCGACGATTTCTCCTTTGACCTCTACCTTTCTTTGGAGGACCACCTCTACCTTTCTTTGGAGGACCACCTCTACCTTTCTTTGGAGGACCACCTCTCCCTCGGCGCCTTGGCCTACGACCTTTGTTTGAATTTCCCTTTTTATTAAGTTCTCCTGGTTCAAAATCAAGTTGAGGAACGGACCCTATATTTGGAGATACAAAGCGATAGTCAATGCCTACTTCTTTTTGTATTTGGGCATATAATTTTTGCTGAGATTTTTGAGCAAATGATATTACAAGTCCTTCTGACCCTGCCCTAGCGGTCCGACCACTACGGTGTTTGTAAGCTTTTCCATTTTCAGGAGGGTCATAATGAATGACACAGTTTACACCTTCGATATCTATTCCTCTAGCAGCAACGTCAGTGCAAATCAACGCTAGAGATTTCCCACTACTAAATTCTTTCATGGACCTATCACGTTGCCCTTGATTCAGTCCTCCATGCAAAGTGGAGTTACTTATCCCTGCTTCATACATTTTTTTCCCAAGCCTATCCACGCCCGCCCTAGTCCTGCAAAAAAGCATAGACCTGCCACATTTATTTATGACTTCTACTGCAATGGTTGGCTTCCCATGATTTTTCATGGTCCAAAAGAGATGTCGCATACTATCGATGCTTATGTCTTCGGGACCCACACGAATATTAACTGGATTTTTTTGATACAACCTAACTATTTCTGATACTTCATTATCCAGAGTCGCACTGAACAGAATCGTTTGGCACTTTTTAGAACATTTATCTAGAATACTTCGAACCGGCTTTATGAATCCCATGTCCGCCATGCGGTCTGCCTCGTCAACTACAACAACGTCTACATGCTCAAGTGAAAGAGAATTTCTATCGAGCAAATCCAGAAGACGACCCGGACATGCTACTACTATGTCAACACCATTTTTTAATCCACGAAGTTGGGGTTGATATGATGTCCCTCCATATATGGAGATGACATTTCTTCCGACCGATTTTGCCAAAGGATTGAGAACGTTTTGAATTTGTTCTGCCAATTCTCTTGTAGGTGTTAGAATTAAAGATGTTGGACGTCTAGATTTGGCTTTTTTCGAACGTTCCAACAGAGGGAGTCCAAATGCGAGGGTTTTTCCAGATCCTGTAGGTGCCCTACAACAAATATCCCTGCCCAATATGGCCTCTGGAACTGTTTCTACCTGAACTTCAAATGGTTTTGTTAGACCTTGTTTTTCGAGGGCCTGCACCAAGTTCGGGGAGATGTCAAAATCGGAAAAATAAACCACTATATACTACATTGAAGGCATCTGCATACTTATGTCCGTTATGATCCTGATTTAAAGGACGATGTATCCCCTCAACGAGAGAAATTCTTATTATCCCTTAAAAGAAAATAACTGCTGGTCTACTATGACACATATTATCAATCGACGGACTATGCTCAAGGGCATGGGCGCCGTCGGACTCACAACCCTTGCTGGGTGTGCCGGCCTCCCCGGAGGGGCACCGCAAGGACGAGATATAAAATTAGGACTCCTTATGGGAGTCACTGGTGGCCTTGCAGCACTAGGGCCACCTATTGTACAAGGCGCAGAACTCGCAGTAAAACACGTAAATGACGCTGGAAATGGTTTCTCAGTTACCACTCAGTTCGAAGACACAGGAACCGATCCCACCCAAGGTGTAAGCGGAGCAGAAGCTTTAGTCAATGCTGGTTACCCCATGATTTGCGGGGCTCTATCCTCCAGTGTTACTATTGCAGCAGCAGAAACTGTATGTATCCCTAATGGGGTAGCCGTATGTTCTGCAGCAAGTACCTCTCCTGCCATCACCACCATGGCTGACAACGATTTGGTCTTTAGGACTCCTCCAACCGATGCACTCCAATCCCTCGTATTGGCAGATGTAATTAAAGATACTCTAGGAGATTCGACCGCGTCCACATTGTTCCTAAACAACGATTACGGCACTCTTCTCAGTGATGGGTTTGTAGCCGCATTCGAAGCAAACGGTGGAACTGTCCAGGAACAAGTTTCTTTCGAGAAACAGCAACCATCGTATGTTGCACAATTGCAAAAAGCCTTAGCTGGAGGTCCCGACGCCCTCTTGATCATTGGATATCCAGAAAGTGGTGTACAGATACTCCGTGACTTCTACGCAGATCACGATTCTAGTGTAGATATTCTAGTCACAGACGGTCTATATGATGCTGAGCTTCCTGGAAAAGTTGGAAACGATCTAGCTAATGTTACTGGTACCTCTCCAATGCCTGCAGGACCTGGAAAGGCTTTCTTCGACACCGAGTTCGAAGCTGCATTTGGTGCTAAACCTTCTGTCAGTTACTGTGGATATGCATACGACGCAGCAGCAGCACTTATCCTGGCCAACGCAGCAGCCGGTTCCAACGACGGTGTTGCCATTGCCGCACAAATGAGAAAAATAGCCAACCCTGGTGGTGAGGTCGTAACACCTGAAACTCTCGCCGATGGTGTCGTAATGGCAGCTTCAGGCAAAGATATAGACTATCAAGGCGCTTCCAGTGCAGTCGACTTCGACGACAATGGTGATCTCGGAGCTGCATCCTACGAATACTTCAAGTGGGGTAGTAGCGGAATAGAAACCATCAGTACAATCGACTACAGCGGATAATCCGCTCATTTTTTATTTCTCTTCTTATATTTTACCCACCAAGAAACTCTTTTTTAACATGTTCATCGTTGAGCAGTGCCTCCCCTGTATCCACAAACCTATCTTTTCCTTGAACTAGTACATACCCACGATCACACCGGCGAAGAGCTTCTTTTGCATTTTGCTCAACCATCAAAATAGCAGTCCCACTTTCTCTAATTTGATCAACATAATCAAAATTTTCTTTCACTAGATCTGGAGCCAATCCGGCGCTTGGTTCATCTAACATCAATAGTTTTGGATTCAACACCAATGCCCTGGCCATCGCAACCATCTGTTGCTGTCCTCCTGATAATGTAGACGTTTTATCATTTTCCTTCGACTTTAATATTGGAAATTGATCAAATAATTCTTGTATCTGTTTTTCCTTTCCCTCTTTCATAATATATCCTCCAAGCTCTAAATTTTCTCTCACCGTAAGATTTGGAAATACATTTTCATTTTGAGGAACATAGCTTATTCCCAATTTAATTATTTCTTCTGTTGGGAGCCCACTGATATCTGACCCTTCGTAAATAATCTTACCATCTATGTGCTTGGTTAGGCCAAATATTGATTTCATAACCGTTGATTTTCCCGCCCCATTTGGGCCAACTATTGCAACATATTCTCCCTCTTCAACTACTATATTTACTTTTTCTAAAATTTGGAGATCTCCGTACCCTGCAACCAAATTTTTTACGTTCAATAATGTCATTCAGAACCACCTAGATATGCATCTATGACTTTTTCGTTAGTCGAAATTTCCGTTGGTGTTCCTTCTAATATCACTCCGCCATTGTGCATCACAATAATCGGATTGCAATGATTCATCACAACATCCATGTCATGCTCTACTAAAAGAAATGTGTAACCGTCTTTACTTAATTTTTTTATTAGTGTTATAATTTGCTTTTTCAAAGTGGGATTCACCCCCGCCATTGGTTCATCTAGTAGTATCATGGATGGGTCCATCATCATCACTCTAGCCATCTCCAACAATTTTCGCTGACCTCCTGATAGATTCCCCGCATATTCGTTGGCTAGCTTATCCAAATGGAATATGTCCAGAGTTTCCCAAGCTTTCTCTAATAACTCCGCTTCTTGACTTTCTACTTTTCTTCTACCCCCGCCCAATAACACACTCGACAATCGCTGCCCAATTTGATTTTTCGGAGCCAGCATAACATTTTCCATCACCGTCATCTCTTTGAGTTCTCGTGTTATTTGAAACGTTCGGACAAGGCCCACATTTGCAATTTGATATGGCCTTTTCCCCGTTATGTCTTCTCCATCGAATTTAACAGATCCTGTGTCTGGGTTGGTAATTCCTGTTATCAAATCGAATGTTGTAGATTTCCCTGCCCCATTGGGCCCTATTAACCCCGTAATCGACCCCTTTTCAATCGAAAAACTCACATCATTTACTGCAGAAAGTCCTCCAAATTTTTTACCAATTTTCTCCACTTTTAATGGGTATTTTTTCGCAGGTTTCTTTTTTCGACTTTGCCTCTTTTTTGTTTTAGAACTACTCATGCTTCTTTCTCCTCCTTTGTTTTTACAACAGGGCGTCTGGATATGTCAATACTCGCTGCTAGTTCCTTCCTATCTCCCAATAAACCTTCGGGCCTATTTTGTATTATATATATTAAAACCAATCCTAAAAATACCACCCTCAAAGACGATATATTTGCCAAAGAATATGCCACAAATGGCCCCAAATCCAACGATGAAATTGGAACTATTGCTTCTATAATTGAATTTGGAGCTTTATCAAATTTGAATACATGCATGACCACTCGGCGGACAAAATTTGGACCCTCAAAAAGGAGACTAGCAAACACGACACCCCCTATGATGCTACCTGTATTCGATCCGGAACCTCCAATTATCAATGCAATAAAAATATAAAATGTCAATATGGGTTGAAATGTAGTTGGATTTGTGTATCCATAACTACCCTGCCAGAGAATTCCTGCCAACCCCATCAGACCGCACCCTATGGCAAACACTTTAATCTTGTATATGTCCGTATTTTTCCCCAATGCATTCGCAACCATCTCGTCTTCCCGGATAGCTTTTAGAACTCTACCAAATGGGGAATTTCCTATTCGATATATCACTAAATAAAACAGGCCCACAACGAATATCAACACGATTGCATACGTCCACGAAACCACCACTGACGATTGGACTTGAACGATCTCAAAAAGTCCAAAAACATATTCTCCAAATACCGTCTTTCCAAGTCCAAGATTGCTCGGATCTGTATAGTACAAACCTCTGATTGGATTCATCGGCAAATGGATTCCCCTCCCTGCCCCCGTCCCCATTTCCACCCCTGCTATTGAGAACGTTTTAAATGTCAGAGCATTCGCAGTATACCTTATGATTTCTGCAAAACCAATAGTAACAATCGCTAGATAATCTGCTTTTAATTTTAGCGTTGGAATTGATATAAGCAATCCCAACAAACTTGCCATCAAAACCCCTCCAATAATTCCGATTGGGAGTGGCAATCCCAATCCTGGGATTAGCCCATTAGGATCTCCTGTTATTATTGCCATTGTGTACACGCCACTTAGCATGAATCCCGCAACACCAATATTAAATATTCCTGCATATCCCCATTGAAGATTTAACGCAAGCACTACCATCGCGTATACTGCGGATAAAAACATTATCCTTTGTATGGTATTGACAGTACCATTGAAGTCCAATCCCAAAATCATTGCCACTATTATGAACAAAAATGAAATACCTACAAAAGCGCTGACCACTATCCTAAAATCATTTTTCAGGAACATTTCTCTATTAAATTTCATGCTGTTGTAACTCCTTTGAACAACCCTTCTGGTTTATACAATAGAACTAGTACCATCACACTAAACACTGCCACGTTTGCTAAATCTGCAGGTATCCATATCAATGAAATAGTACTTGTAAACCCAATAACCACTCCTCCTGCTATGGCCCCATATACTGATCCAATTCCTCCTATTATGACTGCCGCAAAAATAAGCAATAAGAGTATCCATCCAAACTGAAATGAAATAGTTCCCCTTTCTAGCGTTATAAGAAATCCTGCTGCTCCTGTCAATGCACCCCCAATGATCCACGTAGCCCGAACAACCCTTTCTGTTGGTATACCTGTAATAAGCGCCAAATCTCTATTGTCTGCCATCGCTCTCATGGCCTTTCCAAGTGTACTATATTGCAAGAATACGTGGACGCCAACCATTAGTGCGATTGCAACTAGAACTAATGTTATTTCACCCAAGTCTATTTGTACTGATCCCGTGCCAACTGGAATTGAATAGGATGCCGTAAGACTAGCCGCTGTCAACCCGCGATTTTGTGTTTTAAATATGAATGCCAATCCATAACGCAGGGCAAGAGAAACACCAATACTTGCAATCAACAATGCAATACCATCATTATGATGTCTCATCGGACGAAAAACAAAGCGATCAATGGCCAGTGTTAATAACACTGTACCCATTATTGCAACAATCAAACCAAACAATACCGCCAATGGAGTCGTGGAAACACTTATACCCAATTCGGTTACGTTTATTGGCTTTCCTGCCCCGACTAGTAGTAAATTTTTCATGTCGAATCTACCCACTCCCATTACTGCAAAAACAGCAACCCATCCTGAAAATCCGCCCGCAGTGATCATATCCCCATGGGCAAAATTTGCAAATTTAAGTATGCTATATGTTAAAGACAATCCCACTCCTGCAAGCCCTATCGCCAACCCAATTACCAACCCATCCCATAAATATGTGGCTACAATTTGCGATTCCGTCTCCCCTATTATCAATTGAAAGATAAGGTCCACTAATAGTATGGATATACCCAGAACAACAAGTGTCGTACCCCGATCTTTTTGAACTTTTTCACGCAATATGTTATAATACTTTATCATCCCTATGCTATGTACGCACATAGGCGCGACACATAATAAATCCCTGTAAACATAAAATTGATACAGAAAAGCCTTTCAATGATCCTATCTCATTCTCCTACATCTATGATTGAGACCCTTGACAATCTAGATCCCAAAGGGAAGCTCATAGGAATTCGTGTTGATATCAATAGTCCTCTTATAGATGGTGATTTATCAGACGACACCCGGCTAAGATCGCATCTCGAAACACTTTCTGAACTAGTATCTGCAGGGGCACGAATTGTATTGATGGCACATCAAGGCCGCCCAGGTGAAGATTCATGTATCTCTCTGCAACCTCATGCCCTCCGATTGGCCGACATACTTGACACTCCCGTTCACCATGTTGAAAACACCCATTCGAAAAAAGCTTTAGATAAAATCAAACAGCTCCCCCATGGGGAAATTTTAGTCTTAGAAAACACCCGTTTTTGTCCAGAAGAATATATAGAAATGGAACCAAAGGATGCTGCAACAACAAAATTTGTCTCCGCCCTTGCACCCCATTTCGATGCATATGTCAACGACGCATTTGGATCTGCTCATAGGTCTCACCCATCTCTCGTAGGATTTCCATATCTTTTACCCAGTTATGCTGGAAGGCTACTAGAAAAAGAATTAAAAGTCCTTGGAACAATCCACGAATTACCCAAACCCCGGGTATATTTTTTAGCAGGTAAAAAAACCATTGACTCCCTTGCCGTAGCAGAGTCAGTTCTCAAACATGATATTGCAGACGAAGTCCTCGCAGCTGGTCTTTTTGGAAACTTTCTTCTACATTGTGATGGGGTCAATTTAGGCGCCCCTAGCATGGATATACTACGTACAAATGGTATCTTAGACTATCTTGATCAAGGAAAATCACTCCTTGCTAATTATGGAGATCAAATCAAATTACCAATCGACGTCGCCATTGATTCAAATGGACGTCAAGAAGTACTGGTCTCTGATCTCCCCGCCGAAGGTCCTATATTTGATATAGGTTCTCAAACCATCACCAAATTCAGTTCTTCTCTGGAATCTGCATCAACAACGATTCTAAATGGACCTGCAGGATTGGCAGAAGTCTCTCACTTTTCTCAAGGAACCATTCATGTCTACGATGCAGCTACTCAATCCGACACTAGCATCGTAGGAGGGGGCGACACGATAGCACTTCTCGATCAATTTGGAATTAGGAATTTTTCTCATATAAGTACGGGTGGTGGTGCAGCAATGAGACTATTAAGTGGTGATTCCCTTCCAGCAGTGGCTGCATTGGCTCTTAGAAACTCTTAAATCTCATTCAGAGGATAAAACTAATTTGTGCTTCAGTAACTCAGCAGGCCAGAGTGCTGGTTTTGTAAACCAGATGTCGGGGGTTCGATTCCCTCCTGAAGCTTAATGCAGCAAGACATCAGCGACACGATACGTCAAAGGCTCTCGAACCATCTACCCCGTAGAGAAGTCATTACTGGATTCTCCCAAGAAGAACTAGAACAATTTCTACTTGGACACTTCCGAGCTATACAAAAATGCCTCGTAGAGCGAAAAAAAACCCCCGTTGAGGATAAAATAAGCCAAGGTATCCTAGATAATTTGCCCGCAGAAGAGATAATAAAAAATCTATCTCTCCAGGAAATGGAACATTTCCTTCAAGAAAACCGAGATATTCTAAAATTAATTTTACTGTAGATTCAACTTTTCAGTTCGGCCCTCGTTGATGGATGCAACAACAGTGCCACTGCTAATATTTCAAGTATCAATGGAATGCTATATACATAAAAGAAAGTGTCAATGACTAAGAAATCCGTAGCCGGTCCAAATTCTATTATTTTTAATATTCCTATTGCAGTTAGGATAGGCACTGCATACTGTACTATTTGGCCTTTGGTCAATTTCCTTCTAGCAATTTCCAATTTACAAACTCCAAATACAAAAAAGAGAATGATCGCAGGCAATGGAGCCGTTTCCTCTCCTGCGAGATGACTTTGGGAAGTATATACAAACATGATCAAGAACCCAATTCCTGTAATTATTTGCAAATACATGGCATTCTTTACGGTACATAGTTCATCTATTAATGACATATCTCGACCACTTACGATCCTTTGATATATTAATTATCCGGAATGGACAAATATTGCCGGAAACAAGAGAAAGTCGCATTTTTTAATATACCCCCTCGCTTATACTCCCGTGAT
>CETH01443606.1_pt1 | contig 10224 bp, 7 predicted proteins | sample 361461 | NCBI WGS metagenome assembly CETH01 (sample SAMEA2622695, study PRJEB7988) | marine metagenome | isolation source: saline water (ENVO:00002010), including
AAAAAGGAATAAAAAAAACTTATCACTTTTATCTAAAACAAAAATTTAAATAAGAATTATTTGTGTCACTAGCTAAATTTGGTTACATTAAAACAAGAACATCTAAACCAAAAATCATTTATTGCAAATCAATATTCTATGTTTCAAAATTCTTATGGAAAAATATTTTCTTACCCTATGATGTAGAAAAAGATCAGATATTAAAGGAATGGTATATTAACAAATATTTGGAAAAATTTACTTTAAAAAAAATTTTTAATTTTAAGTCAATTTATTTTAATCCTTTTTTATTTAAAAGTTTCAGAAAATTTTTTTTTAGTTTTTTTAGACATGATACAATTAATTTAAAAAAAAATGATATTTTAATATTAGGTCCATACGCAAATAATCATTTTCATATAATAAATGATTTTATTTTAAGAATACTATTATTGGAAAAAAAAAATATAGGAACCATTTATTTACCAAAATCATGTCAAAAGTATATTGAAGTATTGAATATAAAAAAAGTTTTTAATTTTAAATTTTTTTATTTAGAAAATAATAAAAATTATGAGTTTAAAAACGCTTCTTATTTAACTCATTTAGAAACTAGAACCAATAATTTTTACTATAAAAGTTGTGTTAAAAAATTAAAAAAAATTATTAAGGTAAAAAGGGTACAGAATAAGTTTAATATTCTTATATCAAGGGAAAAAAATTCTAGAAAAATTCTTAATGAAGATAATTTATTTAAAGAACTTAAAAAAAGAAATTTTATAAAATTAAATTTTGAAAACTTAAGTTTAGCAAAGCAAATATTTTACTGTTTAAACTCTAGAGTCATAATAGGTTATCATGGCTCTGGGATAATCAATCCCATTTTATTTGGTAATGAGAAAATTCATATTATTGAGATTTTGCATAAAGAATACAATCATAAAATGTACGAAAAAATATGTAAAACAATAAAACTTAATTATAAGAGTTTTATATGTGACGGAGATAAAAAAACTTTAAATTGTTTTTGTAATATTAAAGAAATTGTTGGATATATAGAAAAATTCATGAGAGTTTAAAAATGAAAAAAATAATTTTTTTTACATATAATTTTTTTGAAAGACTTAATATTTTAAATTTTTTTATTTTTTATTCATGTCTAATTTTATTTTCGTCTTTAATTTTTTGCTTAATGTATTCTTCCAACTACAATATCATTGATGAAAATTATAATATAATTTTAAAAAATATAAATTTTGGTCATGGTCAACTAATATACAATTTTTATTATAATGGTGAATTAAGTCAAAAGTTTAATGGTATAGATTTTTATCTTAAAAAAACATTAGCATTGCCATTATTAATTACATGGCTTGCAAAGCTTTCATTAAATTTTTTTTTCATAATTTCATTAAAAAACTTAATTATATATTCATTATATTTTTGGACGTGCTTTCTATATTATAAAATAAATAAAAAAAATTTTATTATTTTTGTTTTATTTTTGCTTACACCACTTTTGGTCCCATACAATTTTCAGGTAAGTTTAAATTTTAATTATGAAGATAATTTAATAGCTGTTTTATTACCTTTAATTTATTTACTGTTAGTTAGTAAAAAAGAGAAAATTATATATACATTAATTTCAACATTACTCTTTTTTATTTATTTCTGCAAAACATCAATGTTTTTTATAGTTTTAGCAGTTCCTTTTTTAGTAATAATTTTTGAAAAAAAAAGTTTGATGAAATTTTTACCATTAATTTCTGCATTCGCTGCTATGATAATATGGGGCAGCTATGGTTTAGTTAAAACAGGCAAATTTCCAATAGGGTCATCTGGATCAACAATTAATTCATATGTAATGTCATTTTCGTTTAATGAAAACTTCCATAAATTTTACCCAAAATACTCAACTGATTTAATTGATGTGAAAAGACCTGATCGCAAAATTGAAAATGAATGGGATTTTTATGAATTTTATAAACAAAAAAATTCTTTGTATTTTCAGAATAACTTTAAACAAATATCAAAAGATTTTCTTTTAAAATTAAAATTTATTTTTTTTAATATCTACAAAGATGGAAGTCTTGATTTAAATTCCAAGTCAAAAATAAAAATAAGCAATATATTAAATAAAATAATAATTAATTTATCAATAATAATTTTTTTATTCTTTTTATTAAAGGATATAGATTTTAAAAAAAATTTAATAAACAATTCAACCTATAGAATTCATTTTTATTTCTTTTTTTTATTTTCAATTAGTGTAGCTCCACATTTGATTGTTTGGGCAACTTCAAAGCATTTAGTTGGAATTACAAATGTTTGTATAATATATATAATTTTACAGAATGAGAACAAAATTAATAGATTTTTCAATAAATTTATTAGAAATTAAATGAAAATTTTACATATAAGTTTTTCAGATTATATTGGTGGGGCATCCAGAGCAGCATTAAGAATACATCAATCACTTCTTAAAAACAACATTAATTCAAATTTTTTAGTTGCTAAAAAATCATTAAAAAAAAATAAAAAAGTAATATTGTTTAATCAAAATAATTTTTTATATTTTATAAAAATAATTATTAATAAAATATTTAATTTCTTTTTTTCAAATAAAACTTCAATTTTATCGCTTAACCTATTTTCTAATAATATTTATAAATCTATAAACCAATCTAATGTTGATATTATCCATTTGCACTGGATAAATAACGAGACTATATCTTTAAAAGACCTATCAAAAATAAAAAAAAAAATTGTTTGGACATGTCATGATATGTGGCCGTTTATTGGTGCTTATCATTATTCGTTTAAGAGCAATCTAAAAAGTATAAATTTTATTGATAAATATATTCTAAATAAAAAAAAAAAATTAAAAAATAAAAATATTTACTTCGTTGGTGTAAGCAAATGGGTTCAAAGTTCAATAAAAAAAAGTATTTTTAAAAATTCTAAAAATTATTATGTAAACAATCCTATAAATGAAAAATTTTGGAGAATTCAAAATAAAATTAAAAGCAGGAAAAAATTGAATTTATGTAAACGAAAATTTTATATAGGAATAGGAAACCTAGAAATTGGTAGATTTAATAGAAAAGGTATCAACTTATTAACCAACGCAATAAAAATTTTAGAAAAAAAAAGATTTGATTTTGAAATTGTTGAATTTGGAAATAAAGAAAAATTTACTATAGAAAATTCAAAAATAAAAATTAAGTCTCTTGGAATAATTAAAGATGATAGTGTTTTAAGAGATATTTATAATTCAGTTGATTTATTTGTATTACCATCAAAAATAGAAGCCTTTGGCCAAGTTGCCAGCGAGTCAATATTGTGTGGAACTCCAGTAGTTGGCTTTTTAAAAACTGGATTAAACGATATTGTCGAAAATAGAAAAAATGGCCTTTTAGTTAATAATTTTTCAAGCATTAAATTATCTAAGGCAATTGAATATTTTTTAAAAAAAAAATATTTAACCAAAAAAAAAGTTAGATATACAATTTATAAGAAATTTTCATATAAAACTATAGCAAGAAATTATATCAAAATTTATAAACAAATATTAAATGAAAAAAATTAATTTAATTTTTAAAATAATAAATTCAAAAGAAAAAACAAATCTTAGTTTACTAGTTTTCTTAATGATTTTTGCAGCAATTCTCGAGACAATCGGGATTGGGTTGATTATACCAGCTATTTCAATATTAATTAATGGTACTGATGGGCTACTTGAACTTGAGTTATTTAATTTTTTAAAAAAGTTAGTTCTAAGTTTTTCAGATAAAGAACTGGCCATTTATATATTTTCATCTTTGTTTGGAATTTTTTTGATAAAAACAATCTTTTTAGTTATTTTGTATAACGCACAATATAAGTTTTCTAGCAATGTATTGGGAAGAATAAGTAAAGATTTGTATAGCAAAATTGTTTCACAACCTTATTCATTATTTTTTCAAAAAAATTCATCTAAATATTTGAATACCCTATCTAACGAAACAAAAATTTTTATTGACTCTTGCCTTGAACCTTTTTTGCAGGTTTCTGCTGAATTAATAATTTTTTTGTTTATAATTATCTTTTTAATCATAATTGAGCCATTAGGATCACTTTTAGTAATTTTTACCCTTTCATTCTCAATGATAATTTTTTATTTTTTTACCAAAAATAAAACTAGACATTGGGGGCAACAAAGACAAATTTTTGAGGAAAAACTACTTAAAAATATGCAGGAAACTTTTCATGGTATTAAGGAAATTAAAATTTTTAATGTATCAAAATATATTTTTTCAATTTTCAGTAATAATTTATTTAAGACAGTCGAAGCAAGACGTAAAATGAATTTTATTTTACAACTTCCAAGGCTGTGGCTTGAAATTATAGCTGTATTTACAATGGTCTCAGTTGTGATGATAACGATAATTTTTTCAAACGAAATTTCAACTGTTATACCCTTGTTGGCAGTTTTTAGTGCAGCTGCTTTTAGAATTATACCATCAGCAAATAGAATTTTAATTGCGATACAAAATTTAAGATATGGATTTGCTTCAGCAGAGAAATTAATTGAAAATATCGAAGATATTGATCAAGCTTTTAATGCATCTAAAAACAATTCTAAAACTTTCGAAATTGAAAATTTTAAAGAAATAATAATGCAAAATATTAAATTTGATTACGAAGAGCCTTATAAAAAAATATTTGAAAATTTAAGTTTCTCATTAAATAAAGGTGAGTGCATAGGTATTATTGGAACAACTGGAATAGGGAAATCAACTTTTGTTGATATTTTTTGTGGTTTATTGAAACAAAAGAAGGGAGATATATTTATAAATAAAAAAAATGTTAATAATTTAGATATAAATTGGGGAAATTTAATTGGATATGTGCCGCAGAATTATTATTTAATTGATGGGAGCATAAAAGAGAATATTGCGTTTGGGCAAACAGAAGATAAGATTGATTTAAACAAAATTAATAAATCATTAGTTGTATCTCAATTAAATAATTTAGTTGAAAATCTTGAGCATGGTATAGATACCAAAATTGGTGAGAGAGGGATAAGATTTTCTGGAGGTCAAAAACAAAGATTAGCTATCGCAAGAGCACTTTATTTTGAACCTGAGATAATAATTTTTGATGAAAGCACTAGCGCACTGGATAATGATACTGAAAAAAGGTTAATGGAGACAATTACAAACCTAATTGGTCAAAAAACTATAATTATAATTTCTCATAGGCTATCTACACTTCAAAAATGCGAAAAAGTTTTTAAAATTGAGGGCAAAAAGCTTACAAGAGTTGAATTTTAGAGAATTTTTAAGAAAAGGATAATGTTAATAAATTTTATATATTTTTATATCTTTATCACATGTTTCGTCTCGGTTGGAGAATTTTTTAATAGTTTATATCTTAAAAGTTATTTTCACAAAAAAGATATTTACAATGTTGAAAATATAATTTCAGCAATTTTCATTTTTGGGATTTTTACTTTAATTTTAAATTTTTTTTTTCCATTAGGAAATAATTTAATATCAATATTTTTTATTTTATTAATAATTTATTCTCTATTTTTTTCATTTAGAAAAATTTTTAAAGCATCTAAAGAAAACTACATACTTATTTTTCTTATATCTATTATTTGCATGTATATGATTACAGGATATGATGGAGCATTATATCATTTGCCTCATCAAAATTTTATTAGAGATTACAAAATTATTTTTGGATTATTCAATTTACATGAAAGATTTGGAACAATATCTATTTATAGCTACATATCATCAATACTTTGGATTAAAGACGAATTATTAATATTATCTTTTTTTCAAGGAATTTTTTATTTTTTGCTTTTTAAAACTATACTTGACTATATTAGAAATAAAGACTTAACAAAAAATGCGATTGCAATTAGCACATTAATTTTTATTCCAATATGGATAAGGTATGCACAACCTTCCTACTCTTTAATTGATTTTCCAACTGGTGTAATTTTTTTTCTTTCTTTCTTAAAAGCGACTGAAATTATTATTTTTAAAAATTTTGAAAAAGATAATATTAAATTTTTTTTAATAATATCAGCTTTACTATTTTCATTTAAATCTTCGAATTTAATTTTTATTTTTTATTTTTTATTTGTAATAGCCATAATTTTAATTAATAAAAAAATTAATATTAAAGAATTTTTATTTTTTTTAATTTTTCCTTCTTTATTAGTTTTTTTATGGATTTTAAAAACATACATAAACACAGGATGTCTATTATTTCCAGTACCCTTCGTTTGTTTCGAAGCGAGTTGGTCTAACATTGAGTTAACTAAAAGTATTTTGAATGAAATAATTATTTATGGTCAAACATATTTAACATACATGAGTAAAGAAAGTTTACTTTCTTTTTTAAACTTCAAAATATTTATTTTTGCAATAATTTCATGTATTTTAGGTTTTATTATAATTTTTATTTTATATAAAATATTAAAACTGAAAGAGTTTAATTATTTAGGTATTTTAATTGTTATTTGTTTATCAATTTTAATTATTTTTAATCTCGAATTTGTAGTTGGTTTTTCTTCATTAATCAAAAGTGGAGTAATAGAGCATAAATTGTTAGGTAAAAAAATTTTTTTTAGAGAATTATTTTTAATGGTGTTATTCATTTTTCTATCAATTATATCAATTTATTTTTTATTTATTGAAAAGCTGGATTTAAGATTAAGTAAAAAAAGCAATTTTAACTTTCCACCTTTAATTTTTGCGATATTCTTTTTATCATATTGGCTTTATTTATCGCCAAATCCAAGATTCGGTTTAGGTTACTTTTCGGTAATACCATTATCTATTGTGGTTTTTTTTTCAAAACAATTAAAAGATTTTTTAAAAATAAAAAAAACTTACGTTGTAATATTTTTTTTTATTTATTCAGCTCTAATTGTAAATGTATTAGTCAAAAATATGTTTAGTATAAATGACTTTACTATACTGCCATCTAAAAAAATTGAGAAAATTGATACGATTAATCGAAATGATTTTGGTGTAAGACCAGTAAACTATTGTGATACGTTCGCTGAGAGAAATCTCTGTTGGATCGAGAAAAATTGCTATTTTATAGAAAAAGATGCAAAATTAGAATATTTAAAATTCCAATATCCTTTAATTAAAAAAATAACATCAAGAAATCAACCAAAATGTGCTAAGAGATAATTTAATATGTTAAAAAAAATTGCTTTAATTACTGGAGTTACAGGTCAAGATGGCGCCTATTTAACTGAATTATTACTTAAAAAAAAATATGTTGTTCATGGGGTTAAAAGAAGATCTTCATCAATTAATACACACAGAATAGATAAATTTTACAAAGAGATACAAAATAAAAACTCTAATTTCATTCTTCATCATGGAGACATGATGGATACACCATCTATTTATAATATTTTGTCAAAAATAAAACCTAATGAAATATACAATTTGGCAGCCCAATCCCATGTTGCAGTTTCTTTTGAACAACCGGAATATACAGCTAATGCAGATGCTTTAGGCACATTGAGAATTTTAGAAGCAATTAGACATTTAAAGTTAGAAAAAAAAACAAAATTTTATCAAGCAGGTACATCAGAACTTTTTGGAGGAATTAGTAAAAAACCTAGTAATGAGAAAACTCCATTTTATCCAAGGAGCCCATATGGTGTTGCTAAAATGTATGCTCATTGGATTACTGTAAATTATAGAGAAGCATATGGTTTGTATGCTTGTAATGGAATTCTTTTTAACCATGAAAGTCCATTAAGAGGAGAAACATTTGTAACTCAAAAAATTGTAAAAGGTTTAACTAAAATAAAATTAAAAAAACAAAAAAAATTATATATTGGAAACCTATATGCTAGAAGAGATTGGGGTCATGCAAGAGATTATGTTTATGCCATGTGGCTAATGCTTCAACAAAAAAAACCAGATGATTACGTTATAGCGACAGGAAAACAATATTCAATTAAAGATTTTATAAATTTAGTTGCTAAAGAACTTAGATTAAAAATATTTTGGAAAAAAAATAAAAATAAAAAAGAATTTGCTGTAAATGAAAATAATCAAATAATTATTGAGACAGATAAAAGATATTTTAGACCATCTGAGGTAAATCATTTACTTGGAGATGCATCTAAGGCAAAAAGAAAACTTAACTGGTCTACTAAAATAAATATTCAAAAACTTGTTCAAGAGATGGTTTCAGCAGAAATAAGTAAAAATTAATGTTAGTCACAGTAGTAACTGTAGTTAAAAATAATAAAAATTTTATAGCAAGAACTCTTGAGAGCGTCTTACAACAAAAGTATCGAAATATTGAATTAATCGTTGTAGATGGAAAATCAGATGATGGTACCTATAAAATTATTTCCGATTATTTTAAAGAATTTAAACTGATTTCAAGAAAAGATAAAAGTGTTTACGATTCTTTAAATTATGCTTGTAAAATTGCCAAAGGAGATTTTTTATGTTTCTTACATTCTGGAGATGTTTATTATAATGATAAAGTAATTTCAACATTTGTAAAAAATGTTAATGGTATAGATTTAATAAGCTCCAATATTTTATACTTTAATGATAATTTAAATATTACAAGACTATGGAGGGCTCCCAATGATCCATTTAATCAATATAATTCTCATAAATTTTCACATACTGGGATGTTTTATTCTAAAAAAATTTATAAAAAATTTCTTTACGATGAAAACTTCAAAATTTCATCAGATAGTAAATTTCTCTCAAAAATAGGTACAAAAAAAATTAAACATAAAAGTATTAATTTCTATTCAGTTTGCATGTTTAATAAGGGATTAAGTACAGAAATGTCTAGCTTAACTCAAAGAGTCAAAGAGGACCTAGACTATCTGATAGATTATCATAAGTATAAATTTTTATATTATTATTTTTTAAAAATAACACACAAAATTCCATCTTTTATAAATTTTGCAAATAACATTAATAAAATAGAAAAAAAAATGTTTTATACTTTTAAAAAAATCGAAAAATCTTGTTTAAGAAAAAAAATTTATCAGATGGAATATTATTTTTTTTTCAAAAAAATAAAATTAATTAAAAATATTAATAAATTTATTAATAATAAAAATAACTTTGTTTTATCTGCTTTAAATTTAGCATTTTTAGGATCTTTATACTCAAAAAAAATAATAATATATAAAGATCTTTACCATTGGCCAGATGGATATTTACCATTAATGATTTCAAGAAGTTATAAAAATATTAATAAAGTTGCAGGTAGAAATTTGGTAAGAAATATAAAACTGAATAATAAAATAAAAGAAGTCCACGTACTTGGAAATTTAAATAAAGATCAGAAAAAATTTTTGAGGATTTTACTTAAAAAAACAGTTAGACACACTCAACTTCCATTCGGTAGCCCATCTTTTATTGCAAACAAATGTCCGAAATTGAAAAAAAATGTTATATATTTTCTTACAATACCAACACCTAAGCAGGAACAAGTATCTGAGATACTGTCAATTAAAAATAAAAACTTTAAATTAGTATTACTTGGTGGGGCAATTAATATTTTAACAGGAGTAGAAAAAGAAGTTCCAAAAAAATTAGCTTACATAGAATTTTTATGGAGATTGAGATTTGAAACTTTAAAAAGACTGAGGCGTTTGATATCTACTACAATTTCATTTATCTTTCACTCAATTTTTGAGAAGAAGTATAATAATATTCTTAAATAAATTTAAATGTCTAAATTAGCAATAATTACTGTCCATAAGGGAAGTATTTTGAATTTAGAGAAAACAATTAAATCAGTCCTATCTCAAATTGAAAAACCTAAAAAGTTTTTAATAATTACGCCACATATTCAAAATTTATTTGTAAAAAAATACAAAAAAATTAAATTCATTAAATTTATAGTTGGTAGGGATAAGTCAATTTACAATGCTATGAATATAGGTCTTAATCTTACAAAAAAAAATAGTATATTATTTTTAAATAGTGGAGATATTTTTTATGATAAAAATTGCACCAAAATAGCATCAAAATATCTTAAAAAAAAATCTAAATTTATAAATATATTTAAAGTAGTTTTGAGACATAATAAAAGTTTATTTTTTCCAAAAAAAAAATACTTTCTTAGTAAAAGTTATTTACCGCATCCAGGTTTTATTAGGCCTCCAATTATTAATAATAATTATTTTATAAAATATATTGAAAATTTTGAGACTATATCTGATGGGATTTGGAT
>CETH01152305.1_pt1 | contig 10223 bp, 10 predicted proteins | sample 361461 | NCBI WGS metagenome assembly CETH01 (sample SAMEA2622695, study PRJEB7988) | marine metagenome | isolation source: saline water (ENVO:00002010), including
AGCGAGGGGAAGAATACCTTCAAAGGTTTGTGGTCTAACATTTACCGCTTATGGTTTTGATGTAAGTTCTTACTATAAAAGATGCCCAGATAGTAAAAGACCAGAGTGTTCATGGATTTTTGATGGGGTAGGAGAGGATGAAGTTATAGGTGATTTTGGATTAGTTGGAGGTGGAGCAGCAGGTCTCGAGTTAGATAGATACGATTTAGAATTTGGTACTCCACACAATGCATATTTGCTAGCTAGATCAGAAAATCATACTAATCTTATGATGCAGGTTAATGAGGAAATACATTTTACAGTTAGAGGTTATTATGGTGGAGGAACCGAAAACCCAATGGTTAGAGCAGATATGATTTATTATAAAACACCAAATGATGGAGCTTTATTTGCACCTGGTTCTTTGTCATTTTGTGGTAGCTTATCATATAATAACTACAATAATAACGTTTCAAAAATCCTTGAAAATGCAATTAGAGGATTTTTAAAAGAAGGGCCTTTACCTTAATGAGCAATCATCAATTCACAAGACCTGAGGGGACAGGAGGAAAAAGTATATTGGGATCAGATGATAAAACACCTCTTAATGAATTAGAAAAAAATGCTCTAGGAAGCCTGGATGAAGACAAGTTAAACGAACTAGCAAAATGCTTATTTACTTTAAATAATAGAAGATATGGACCAATTCCAGGTGCCTACATGGTGATGTGCACCAAGCCAGATAAAGAGTGGTGTGTCGCCCAACTAAATGCTGATAGAGCGAAACCATTTATTATTTTTGAAGACAAGAAATACTCTTCTATTAAAGAGGCTCAAATTGAAGCTGAAAGAATTAAGAGAGAGAAAGGAGAATCAGCTCCTAGACGCTGTACTTAATCAATAGAAAGGATCTAAGATATGGCTAATGCAAAAGTCCTTGTTAAAAATGATAAGGTAATTGTAACTGAATGGTCTTTTGAAGTGGGTGACTGCACAGGTCACCATGTTCATCAATATAACTATGTTGTTATTCCCATGTTAGATGGTGAACTTAAGATAGTTGATAATGAAAACAAAGAGACAATTTCTAAATTAACAAAAGGTGTTGCATATTATAGAGATAAAGGAGTTGAACATAATGTTTTTAACAATAATGATTTTCCATACTCTTTTATTGAAGTTGAGATGGTAGATTAAATGTCAGAAAAATCAGTTTGGTTATTTTTATTCATTTTACTATATGCATCATTTTGTTTTTTTTGGGGAGTAAGAGGTTCTAAATTTAATTCTGAAAATCCTCAAAAGTATTATCTTGCAGATAAAAATGTCTCCTCATGGGTTTTCTTTTTTGCTAGCACAACTGCTACTTTCGCAGGCTTAACAATTCTATCTCAACCTAGTTTAATTTTTAATGACGGATTTCAATATGTGGGAACAGCCTTTATTGCAATTACTGTTCCACTTGGCAGTATATTTTTTTTTAAAAGACAATGGATGTTGAGTAGAAAATTTGGATACATTACACCAGGCGAGATGTATTATGATTATTATAAAAGTGATGCACTAAGAGTTATTGTTGTGATAGTTACTTTATTTGTTGCAATACCTTTGTTAGCAGTTTTTTTTGGAGCAACTGGATTTTTAGTGAATATTTTATCTGACGGATATATTTCAAGAGATCTTGGTATGTGGATTATTTCAACAATAGTTTTATTTTATGTTACAAGAGGTGGCTTCAAATCAGTAGTTAGTGTAGGTGTCGTTCAGTCTTGGTTATATTTTTCAACTGTAATTATTCTAGGATTAATAATTTATTACTTTGTAGGTAATTTTGAAACATTTGGAAAAGCACTATCTAAAATAGCAAGTACACCAATTAGTAATTGGGGAAATACAAATGGTTATGGTGGAGGAGACTACAACGGATATTTTGCTTTACCTGGAGTGATACAGTGGGTTGCGGGCTTGGGTAAAAACCCTGCTGTTGGAGGCCCTTGGACTGCGATGATGATATTTACCTTTGCAATATCCTTTATGGGGATTATTCTTTCCCCATCTTTCTCCATGTGGAGTTACACAGCAAAACATCCTAAAGTATTTTCTTACTATCAAATATGGGGATCGGCAGTAGTTATAGGGTTCCTGCTTTTTATATTTTCAACCTATCAAGGAATAGGGGCTAGTATTTTAGGAGCAAGCTCTGAGATAAATAGCAAAGGTTTATCAATAAATACAATACTTCCAGAAGTATCATCAAACGATCATTCATTTATAGTCTATCATATAATAAATCTAATGGATAACAGTGCCTTATGGGTAACTGGTCTTTTAGCAATTGGAATAATTGCGGCCATACAGTCAACAGCAGCAGCTTTTTTAATGACATCAGGAAGCATTATAACAAGAGATCTTTATAAGACTTATGTAAATAAAAATATCAGTTGGAAAAATGAACTAATAGCAGTTCGTTTGATTACTATGTTAATATTTTTAGCTGCATTATATTTGGCAACATTTGCAAAACCAGCCATGGTTATTTTCAGTGGTATATCTATTTCAATTGCATTTCAATTTTTAGTCGTTTTACTTGGATTGGTTTGGTTCCCATGGATTAACAGGGGAGCTGCAATAGCTGGAATTATAGTTGGAATTATTATTGTTATTTTAACAGAAACAATAGGTCAACAAATTTCAGGTAATAGATTACCTTGGGGCAGATGGCCGCTCACTATTCATTCTGGAGTTTGGGGATTATTATTTAATGTTTTTGTGTGCTTTTCAGTTTCAGCTTTTTCAGCATTAACAAAAATGGATAAGCACAGAGATCATAGACAAAAATTCCATGACTTTTTAAATGAACATATGGGTCTTCACCCAAGTAGAACGAAGTTAAGATCTTTTGCTTATGTAATTGCACTTATATGGTTATTTTTTGGGGCTGGCCCAGGCCAAGTGTTGGGTAATAATTTTTTTGGTTCACCTGATGCCGGTTATGATGCTTGGATTTTAAAAATCCCATCACTATGGGGGTATCAACTAATTTGGTGGTTCTTAGGTATTGGTTTAATATGGTTTTTAGCAAATAAAATGGATTTATCTACACTTCCAAACAAACCAATATTAGCGAATGATCTTCATAAACAACCTGATGAAATTTCTGGTGAGGTAAATTACATAGATAAATTGGGAACAGGATATGGTTGGATATTAATATTAATTGGAATGGCTATTCTTTCAATAGTCTTTTATGTATACTTTGTTTAGGTAATAATGAGTATGAATAATTTTTCATTCAATACAACAGCAGGTATTAGGTTTGGAAGTGGATCATCAAAAGATTGTGCGAAAGAAATATCTCAAAAATTAGGATCAAATATATTATTTGTGACCGATAGAGATTTAATGAAATTAAAATTAACTGAGCCAACTTTAAATGAACTAAAAAAAAATTCATCTAAAATGGAGGTATTTCAGGATGTTGAAGCAGATCCTTCATTACAAACACTTAAGAATGCAATTGATTTAGGAAAAAAAATGAATGCGACGGGTGTAATTGGTTTTGGTGGTGGTTCATCTATGGATGTTGCAAAATTAGCTTCATTAATTTTAGGTTCGAAAGAAGATATCGAAGATGCATGGGGTGTTTCAAATGCGAAAGGTCCTCGATTACCTCTAGTTTTAGTTCCAACAACAGCTGGCACTGGATCAGAAGTTACACCAATATCAATAATTACTGTCGGAGAAGAGGAAAAAAAAGGAGTTTCATCACCAATAATATTACCAGATTTAGCGATTTTAGACCCAAATTTAACTTTAGGACTTCCAGCATTTACCACCGCTGCAACAGGTATTGATGCAATGGTTCATGCTATTGAAGGATATGCATCTGCAAACAAAAATAATAATCCAATTTCTAAAATGCTTGCAACGGAAGCGTTAAAACTACTGGGAAGCTCTATTGAAAAAGCTGTTTTTGATGGATCAAATTTAGAAGCAAGAAGTAATATGCTTATTGGTGCGATGCTAGCAGGTAAATCATTTGCTAATTCTCCTGTTGCTGCTGTGCATGCTTTAGCATATCCAATTGGAGGAACATTCCATATATCACATGGGCTTTCAAATTCACTTGTTCTTCCTTACGTTTTAAGATTCAACAGTGCAGATAGTAAAGCTACAAAGAATTATGCAGAGCTTGCACCTTTTGCATTTCCAGATATAGATTTAAATCAAGGTAACCAAGCTATTTGCTCAGATTTTATTGATAGGCTAGAAAAACTGTCAATTAAATTAGGTCTTCCTCAAAAATTAAGAGATGTAGATATACCAAAAGAGGCATGCAAGAAAATGGCTTCTGATGCAATGAAGCAAACTAGATTATTAGTTAACAACCCAAGAGAGGTTACAGAAAAAGACGCATTCAATATATATGAGGCTGCTTGGTAGGAATTACTATGGAAATTAAAGATAACGATATATTTGAAAACACTTCAAAATTTAACTCTGGAATGAAACTCTATATGTTTCAAACGGGCTCTTTAAAAACAAAAGTTAAATATATTAAAATGAATCAAAGTGAGGAACCATATGAAATTCCTGTTCCATGGTATTTAATTAAACATCCACAAGGAGATATAGTTATTGATGGAGGAATGTCAGTTGAGGTAGCTTACGATAAGCATAAACATTGGGGAGATGTTATTAAAGCTTATGATCCAATTATGAAACCCTCTGAATGGTGTAAGGATATGGTAAAAACTGTAAATACCCAACCAGAGGATGTAAGATTTGTAATTCAAACTCATTTACATTTAGATCATACAGGTGCAATTGGTCATTTTCCAAATGCAACCTACATAACTCAAAAAACAGAATACGATTATGCTTTTAACCCAGATTGGTTTTCTGCACCTGCTTATATTAGAGCTGACTTTGATAAACCAAATATAAGATGGAAATTTTTACAAGGGAGAAAAACAGATTTTTATGATTTATATGGTGATGGTACTATTAAATTAATTTATACCCCTGGTCATTCGCCCGGGCATCAATCAATTTTGGTTAATTTACCAAAAACAAAAAATATTCTTTTAGCAGGTGATGCAGTTTATACAGAAGATCATTGGAACGACAAATGTTTGCCAGGTTTAGTAACATCTGCAACAGATGCCGCTGCATCAGTTAAAAAATTAAAAAAGGTAGTCAAAGACAATAATGCACAACTCGTATATGGACATGACCCTATTGCTTGGCTTAAATGGAAAAAAGCACCGATGTTTTATTACGATTAACTATATATTAGTTTTCTTTTGGCAGTGTATTCTGCATAAAGTGATTTTTATTAAACTCAATTAGCCACTCATTTAATTTGACACAACTACTTGACCAGTCATTAGAAAATCTATATTTCACGTACTCCAAAGCGCATGCCAAAGCTATTTGATCCATTGAAATTTCATTTGTATTATAATTTGACCAATTTTTTTCTAACCATTCAATAGTTCTTAAAGCTCTGATTTCTTGTTTTTTAATAAAGTTTTTACTTTGTTCATTTGTTGGCCTTATAGTTTCCATTCTTCTTTCCAATACAGATTCCATTAAGCCATTTGCTAAAGATACTGTGGACATTATTTCCCAATAATTTGTAGGATTAAACAGCGTTTTTTTTTTTTGAAATTTTATCAAAATACAAACAAATATTATCACTATCAATAAGAGTCTGATTATTGTTAATCACTAAAGTTGGAATTTTTCTAAGTGGATTAAATTTATCAATAAAATCTGCATCATAAATTTTAATTATTTTTTCTTCAATTTGAATTTCATGAACAATCGCAGTTACTTTCGCTTTTCGTCCAAAAGGAGAGTTTGGCCCGTTATACAAAACTAATTTTGACACAATTTTTATAATTTACATAAAAGAGAAAATAGATTTATTGTTATAAATGTTTTTAACTCTGTTTTAATTTCATTAAAATTTACTGACGCAGGACTTTCTTTAGATAAGGCTATATCTAATACATCTCTAGCCTCTTTTTTCGACATTCCTGTCTCATTTGATAATTCAACTACTGTATTTAAATATTGTTTTAGAAAATGCTTTTCTGATGTCATTGTTTAATCTATTATTATAGCTACTGTTCCAGGCTCTACTGCTTCTTGGTCATTATGAATGTTTACTTTTATAACTTTACCATCTATTGGTGATTGATGATTAACCTCTGTTTTCATTACCTCCATTATAAATAATACATCGTCTTTTTTTACATCATCACCTTCTTGTACTAAAACTTTCCAAATATTTCCTGGTACTGTAGTTTTTACTTCTATTGACATAAATTAATTAAAAAATCTTACTTTAATACTTTTCATTCCTTTTTTCTCTATTATTTTTTCTCTAATTTTTTCTTTTTTTCTTTCTTTATCAAAATCAATTATTTTAATTTTATCAATTTTAATATTTTGCTTTTTTATATTTTGTTTTTCGACAAAAGATGAAGAAATAATACTTTTTTCTGAACATATAAGTGTTTGCTCTAATCGCATTTCTTGGGCCTTCTCCAATGAAACTTCTCTAAAAGTGAAAATATCTCCAGGTTTAGCTTGACCTAATTTCCAGAATGCTACTGATGGAACTGTGTATGGAACAATAAATCCTCCCATACTTGGCCCGTCATTGACTAAAATTATTGGTGTTTGACCAGCAATATTTATTGCTCCTATTGGATATCCTTGATCAATAATATTGGATGGCTCAGCACCATGCTCTAAGCCTTTATTTGTTGCTTTTTCTGTGAAAGTCCAGTTTGGACCATCTAATCTATATCCTGTTCTGTCACTTTTAGATTGAAGCTTCCATTCAGAATTAAGAAACATTTTATGTCCGTTATCATCAATCCAGTCATCATTTGGACCTTTTACAACATCTATTACCCATTTTTTATTCTTTGAAAATTCTGGAATTGAATCTTTTTTAATTTTTCTTCCAATTTTAGATTTAGATTTATTTATGGGTATATGTTGGCCATCTTGAATGGCTTTTCCATCGATTCCTCCCACTCCAGCTTTATGAAAAGTGGATCTTGAACCTAACCATAATTCAGAGTCTATGCCTCCTGAAAAAGCAATATAAGATCTTGCACCAATTGTTGCAAAACTCATTTCTAAAATTTGGTCTTTTTTTACCTCTATACTCTCCCAAAGAGGAATTGGCTCATCGTCAATTTTTGGATCCATATCTGCCCCAGTGATCGCTATAACCATATCATTTTCGAATTTAATTGACGGACCCATAAACTGACACTCAAGAGCTGGAGCTCCAGGATCATTTTCTACCAGCACATTTGCCAATCTGAATGACCAACTATCCATAGGTCCTGATGGAGGAAATCCTTGGTTTAAAGTTCCAATTCTTCCGGGATAATCTTGGACAGATGTTTCTAAACCTTTTTTGATAACTTTAATCATATTAAAATCTTTTACTTTCATCTATTGTAGTTAGCCATTGCTTATAATTTTTTACTGAAAATTTTTGATACTCAACAATATTGTAATCATATGTTCCATCCTCAATTTTATTTGAAACGTGCTCAAACTCTTCGTAAGAAGTTGGAATAAATTTAACTCTATCCCCTGGCTGAAAAAGACAAATATTATTTTCAAAGACTGGGAAACTTTTTTTCGTATCCCATATTGGCACAGGTGTTATACCAAATATTTGGTATCCACCTGGTAGTCTATCTGGATAAATACATGTTGAAGCACCACCCATTCCAACCGTACCTTTTGGTGTCCAGGTTCTTGGTGGATTATATTTTGGCACAGTTAACTTGCATCGTGGATCTAACGCCATCATAAAAGGTAAGCCTGGCCAAAAACCTATTGCAGCAACCCAATATTCAGTTGATGAATGTACTCTCACAAATTGATCTGTATTTTCTAAATTATTTAGTTCTGTAATTAATTCAGGATCTGGTTTTTTCTTTGCTATTTTATTCGAATAATCTTCAATACATTCCTGTGTCCATTTATCTAAGTAAACTGTTGGAAAAGAAAAAATTCTACTATTAATTTCTATTTGATCAGTTGGGCCTAAAGATTCAATAAGAGACTTTAACTCTTTTATTAAATCATTAAATTTAATTTCCTCCGGTTCATAATGCACAATCATTGATGCAAAGCACGGTGATGTTTCGTATATACCCCTTATTTTATGGTCTTTTATGGCTTTTGCGAGATTTTGTGCTGTGAAATTTAATTCCAAGTTCATTACATTACCAAATTCAATAAGCATATATTTGTCACCCGCAGGTAAAAATTTAGGTTTATCGTAAATTTTTCCTGGTACATTTTTTATTTTTGTTTTTTGAGTTTGAATAATTTGTTCTTTAGGAGATGTTATCTTTTCAAAAGCTTTTATATCTTTATCAGAGTAATTTTGTCCGTTACTTTTTTTGGGGGTTTTAGATATTATTTTATCAAATGCTTTTACATCTCGATCAGTATAATTTTTATTATTAGATATTATTTTACTTTCCTTTATTACTTCCTTAGCTAAATTAATTTCTTTTTTTACTTTAATTGTTTTTTCTTCTTCATATTTTGTAAATATTGAAAGATTATTTTCTATAAATTTTGTATTATATTTTGCTTGATCAAAAGATTTACTTTTAAGAACTTCTATTAAAAAAGGTTTGTTTGTTTTAATACCTTTGATTTGGATTTTTTCTAAAGAGTTAATCATTTTTTCAATTACCTCTTTTCTATTTTTACCCTTACAAATTATTTTTGCTATCATTGGGTCATAGTAAAATGATATTTCATCACCTTCACCAATACCTATATCTATTCTAGTATTTTTATCAATTTCTGGAAGTCTAAGTTTTTCAATCTTACCAGGTGAAGGTAGAAAGTTTTTTTTTGGATCTTCTGCATACAATCTACATTCCATTGAATTACCTTCTTTTTGAATTTCATTTTGTTTAATTGTTTTTGACTCTAAATTTAATGCATACTTAATTTGTAATTCTACAAGATCTACGTTTGTTATTTCTTCAGTTACTGGATGTTCAACTTGTATTCTAGTATTCATTTCAAGAAAATAAAATTTTTTTTGATCTATGTCGTAAATGTATTCAATTGTACCAGCTCCTTCATATTGTTGATCTGATGCGAATTTTACTGACATCTCTGCCATTTTATTTATTAATTCTTTATCAACTTTAGGTGCGGGACTTTCTTCTATAATTTTTTGGAATCTTCTCTGAATTGAACAATCTCGTTCATAAAAATGAACAGAATTTTTGTCACCGTAACCAAATATTTGTATTTCAATGTGTCTAGAATTTCTAATAAATTTTTCTAAAAAAATATCACTATTTCCAAAAGCTTTTTTTGCTAAGTTTTTAGTTTTTTCGATACCCAATTTAAGTTCTTCAAAATTATTTACAATTTGCATACCTATTCCACCACCACCAGCGCTTGCTTTAATTAGTATTGGATATCCAATTTCTAAACATTTATTTTCTAAGTTTTCATTTTCTATTTCATCATTGTTTAACCCTGGACAAATTGGTAAATTGCTTTTTATAGCTAATTCACGCGCTATATCTTTGTTTCCCATAGACAATATGGTATTTGGCTTAGGACCAATCCATACAATCCCCGCGTCTATTACTTGTTGCGCAAACTCAGCATTTTCTGACATAAAACCATAACCAGGGTGAATTGCATCAGCTTTAGTTTTTAGAGCAGCACTTATTATTTTCCTTGCAGATAAATAACTTTCTTGGGCTTTAGAATTGCCTATATGTACAGATTCATTAGCAATTCTTACATGTTTGCTTTTTTTGTCAGCATCAGAGAATACTGCAATTGTATATATGTCTAATTTTTTACAGCTTTCAATTATCCTACAAGCAATTTCACCTCTATTTGCAATTAAAACTCTCTTCATTTATTTTGTATTGCATTTCTTATTTTAGTAGCAATCTCAACTGCATTAGGAGTGTCAGAGTGAACGCAAATTATATCACAACCTACATCAATATCTTTACCTGAAGTAGTTTTAACCTTACCCTCATTAATTGCTCTTAAGGTTCTTTCAACAGAAATATCACTGTCATAAAGAGAATTTTTACCTTTTGCCAAAACAAGTTTGCCACTATCATCATAGTCAAGGTCAGCATAGAATTCTGCGATAAAATTTAATCCTCTTTCATGTTTATAAACTTTTTCATGCGCAGTAT
>CETH01022855.1_pt1 | contig 10207 bp, 10 predicted proteins | sample 361461 | NCBI WGS metagenome assembly CETH01 (sample SAMEA2622695, study PRJEB7988) | marine metagenome | isolation source: saline water (ENVO:00002010), including
TCATTAGATTGATATATACAAGATAAAACTTAAAAATTTTAATATCTTCAATTGAGTAAAGTATAAAGTTTTTAAAATGTCTAATAGTTCTTTGTATGAATCTCATAACAGTCGGTTTTTTTAGTCCCGCCCCATAGATATATGCCCTTCTAACTGAATTTAATAATGTTCTCAAATTATCATTTCTTAAATGATATGATTTAGCAAAAGAGCTATATGAAATTTTATATTTTTTTGCTAAAAGCTTTTGACAAAAAGTTGTATCTTCGCCATTGGTTTTGTACTGAACTTCATATCCACCAACGTCTTTCCATGCAGATTTATTTAACAAAGTGTTTGATCCGGCTATTGGTTTATTTAAATTTTCAATATCTTTTGTTCCATAATTATTTTGAGTTGCATGTATATGTCTCCAAAAATTGTACATATTTTCGTCTTTACGTTTTTCAATTAATTTACCGCCACAAATTGCGCTCCCAAATTTATCTTTAATTTGAATAAGACTTTTTAACCAATCTTCGGCAACCTCAACATCCGAGTCAAGAGCAGCAACTAAATCATTTTTTGATTTTGATATTCCAATATTTCTTGAATAAGCCAATCCCATATTTTCCGGGTTTTTTATTATATATATTTTATCTTTATAATTATTAAGTATTTTAAGGGTGTTATCTGAAGATCCGTCGTCAACTATAATAATTTCGTCTGGACCAGGATTTAATTTAAAGATACTTTTCAAAACACTTTCAATTGTTGACTCTCCGTTGTATACAGGTACATAAAGTGAAATATTCGATTTCATAAAATATTAAAATGATACAATATATTTCAAAACCATTTAAGTGGTTTTTTAAATTAGAGGCAGCATCTGGTCTTGTGCTGTTATTTGCTGCAATAATTGCACTAATAATAAGCAACTCAAATTTAAGTAGTACATATTTTGATATTCTAAACTCATACTTAAAATTAGGTATTGGTATCTTTAGTCTTAAATTAAGTGTGTTGCATTGGATAAATGATGTTTTAATGGCAATATTCTTTTTTTTAGTTTCACTTGAAATTAAAAGAGAATTTATACAAGGTGAGCTGTCAAATCCAAAACAAGCTTTACTGCCAATAATTGGCGCAGTGGGAGGTATGGTTGTACCGGCCTTAATATATGTAGCCATAAACTTTAAAGATCCAATTACTCTTAATGGTTGGGCAATACCTTCTGCAACTGATATAGCCTTTTCTTTAGGAGTACTGTCTTTATTGGGAAAAAGAGTGCCGTTGTCTCTTAAAGTATTTCTTACAGCATTAGCGATAATTGATGATCTTGGTGCAATAATTATAATTGCATTTTTTTATTCAGGAGAAGTTCAATATTCTTACTTATTATTAATGTTAGGTTGTTTGATAATTTTATTAATATTTAACAAGCTGAACATTAAAAACTTTATACCTTATCTAATAGTTGGAATATTTCTTTGGGAATTTACTCACGTTTCCGGTATTCATGCTACGATTGCTGGAGTTATTTTAGCATTAACTATACCTCACAAAAGTAATAAAAAAAAACATACTAATTCACTTTTGTTAAAATTAGAGCATGCAATTTCACCTTATGTAGCATTTGGAATTATGCCGATCTTTGCTTTTGCAAACGCAGGAGTTTCACTAGATGGTGTTACTGTTTCAAGTTTAATGAATCCTGTGCCATTAGGAATATTATGTGGTTTATTTTTTGGTAAGCAAGTTGGAGTATTTGTTTTTTCATATGCTTCAATAAAATTAAACTTTGCCGAAATGCCAAATAATTCAGACTGGCTAAAACTTTACGGTGTCGGAATTTTAACGGGTATTGGTTTTACAATGAGTTTATTTGTTGGGAATTTGGCTTTTGCTGAGGCAACTTCACATATGGATGGTGTGAAAATAGGTGTGCTACTTGGCTCATTGTTATCAACTATTTTTGGTTATACTTTGATATTTTTTGGATCAAAAAAGTAATGAAAAAATTTTTTTTAATTTTATTTATGATAGGTTTTTTTGGAATAAACAATACAAGCGCAAATACAAAGATTGCTTATGACTATTCATTTCAAGATTTAGATGGAGAGGAATTAAAGTTATCAGAATTTAAAAATAAAGTTATTGTTATAACTAATGTTGCTAGCAAATGTGGTTTTACTTCTCAGTATGAAGATTTACAGACTATTTGGGAAAAATATGAGAAAAAAGGCTTAATAGTTATTGGGGTTCCGTCAAATAGCTTTAATCAAGAATTAGCAACAAACGAAGAAGTTAAGAATTTTTGCGAAGCTAAATTTGGTATTAGTTTTCCAATGACACAAAAGGAGGATGTGAGAGGAGAAAAAGCTCATCCTTTTTATAAATGGGCAAAAGAAACTTACGGAAGCGGTTCAGTCCCCAAATGGAATTTCCACAAAATAATTATTGATAAGAATGGCAAAGTTTTTGACACTTTCGCATCGATGACTAACCCCACATCTAAGAAATTTATTAAATCAATTGAAAAAGCTTTAAGTCAATAATCTAAACGCTCAAAGAAAGACCGTCATATGCCGGGAATATATTTTGAGGTAAACTTTTTTTTAGAAAATTATAATCTAAATCAGTATGCAAATTCGTTAGAATAGTTTTTTTAGGTTTCAATAAATTACTTATTTTAATAGCTTGATCTAAATTAAAATGAGACGGATGAGGATTAAATTTTAAGCAATCAATTATTAAATATTTTAAATTGCGAAGATCTTTATAATTTTTCTTATCTATACCATTACAATCACTTAAATAAGCAATTTTATCAAAAACATATGCAGATGCTTTAATTTTACCATGATTTATTAAAAATGATTTAAAATTTATTCGATTATTTTTTTTTTTAAGAAAGAATTTACTTTTTATATTATTGGCTTTAATAATAGGTATATATCCACCCCCTCCATAAAAACAATAATCATATTTATCTTTTATAATTTTCAAGCATCTTTTATTTGCATAAATATTAATTGGTTTTTTATTTCTCCAAAAAAAAGGTCTTAATTCAAATATCCCGCTAGTTTGATCAGCGTGTTCATGAGTGTATAAAACAAAATCTATATTTTTAATCTTATTTTCAAGTATCTGTTTTTTTATATCAGGGGATGTATCAATTAAAATAGATAAGTTGCCTTTTTGAATATGCGCGGAACATCTCGTTCTAATATTTAATTTATTTTTTTTATTTAATTTCCCCCAATAATTGGTAATCCAAGGAGAACCCAATGAGCTTCCGCAACCCAGTATAGTAATTTTTGTCATTCTATATTTATTTTGAATAGGTTTTTAAAATTATCTGTAGTAAATTTTTCAACATTATTTTTCGTTGTCTCCTTTAAGATAGATATAAATTTAATTGTATGAACAATATTTGAAGGTTCATTAATTTTACCTCTTAAAGGTTCAGGAGATAAATAAGGAGAGTCTGTTTCAACCAATATTTTATTATTTGGAATTGATTTAAATGTGTTAGCTAGCTCTTCACTTTTTTTAAATGTAATGACTCCACTTGCAGAAAAGAAACAATCGATATCTAACAATTTGTGAGCAAATTCCTTACTTCCAGTAAAACAGTGCATTAGAACATCAAAATTTTTATTTTTCTTCTCAGAAGATAGAATTTCCAAAGTATCTTTTTCTGCATTTCGTGAGTGAACTATTAAAGGTTTAGATGTTTCTTGACATGATTGAATATGTTTTAAAAAAACTGATTTTTGTATATTTTTTTCTGAATGATTATAATAAAAATCTAATCCACTCTCTCCTATTCCAATTATTTTTTTATGCTTAGTAAGTTGTTTAATTATATTTTTAACTGTTAAATTTTCATATTTTTTTGTTTCGTGCGGATGAATACCGTAAGTACCGTAAACGTTTTGGTATTTATCTAGAATATTTATAATTTTATAAAAACTTTCATTATCTGTACAAATAGTCAGCATATATTTAACATTTAATTTCCCAGCGCTATTTATAATTTCTTGTATTCTTGGTTGAAGTTTTTCGTTATCAAGATGGCAATGAGAATCAATTATCATTTTCAATTTTTTTAAATAAAATATTACTTTTTTTAATTTGTTTACCGGGTTTTAATAAATTTAAATTTTTAATTTGTTCAATATTTAAATCTTCTTTTTTTAAATTTATAGTATTAAATATTTTTTCAATAGAATCTGGCATAACAGGATAAAGTAAAATACTAATAGATTTAATTTGGTTTAAAATGCAATAAAGAACTGTATTCATTCTGTTTAAATTATTTTTTTTTAGTTTCCATGGCTCTAAATCATTAAAATATTTATTAGAATTAAAAGAAAAGTTTATAACCTCTTTTATATAATAATTTAACTCTTGATTATCAATCATTTCTTTTAAGTCAGGCAATTTTTTTATAATTTCATCTGATAAAATTTTATCTCTAACATCAAATTTACCGGGTGTAGGAATTTTTGAATCACAATTTTTATCAATAAATGAAAAAACTCTTTGACAAAGGTTTCCAAAGTTATTCGCTAAATCATTATTTATACAATTTTTAAGGTTTGACAACGAAATACTTCCATCGTTTCCTAAAGAAACTTCCTTAATTAAATAATACCTAAGTTGATCTACTCCATAATCTTTTATGATTTCTAAAGGATCAAGTATGTTTCCTAAAGATTTTGACATTTTTTTTTCATCTGAAAGTATCCATCCGTGACCATAAATTCTTTTCGGAGGGTTAATTTTTGCTGCCAATAAAAATGCTGGCCAATATATTGCGTGAAACCTTAATATATCTTTACCTATTATATGTAAATCAGCAGGCCAAAAATTTTGATACAATTTATTTTTTGTATCCGGAAATTTAAGTGCACTTATATAATTTGTTAAGGCATCTAACCAAACATAGATTATGTGTTTATTATTAGAGGGCACTGGAATACCCCATGTAAAAGAAGTTCTGCTAACAGATAAGTCTTTTAAACCCTTTCTAACAAAATTAACAACTTCATTTTTTCTTGATACAGGGAGTATAAATTTTGGGTTTTCTATATAAAATCTTAACAGTTTTTCTCCCCAAGCTGAAAGCTTAAAAAAATAAGACTCCTCCTCAACCCATTCAACTTTAGATCCAGATATTTTTGATTTTTTTGAACCATTATCATTTTCAATTTCATCTTCATCATAATAAGCCTCATCTGAAACGGAGTACCATCCGCTGTATTTACCTAAATAAATATCACCAGATTTTTCAAGTCTTTCCCAAATTTCCTTTACTGAGTCATAATGTCTTTTTTCTGTAGTTCTAATAAAATCATTATTTGATAAATTAAGAGTTTTGGTAAGATTTTTAAAAGTTATAGATAATTCGTCACAAAATTTTTTAGGATCTTTATTATTTTTTTTTGCTTCTCTTTGAATTTTTAGTCCGTGCTCGTCAGTTCCTGTTAAAAAATAAGTTTCGTAACCATCTATTTTTTTAAATCTAGCAAATACATCAGCAATAATACTCGAATACGCATGTCCCATATGTGGTTTTCCTGAGGGATAATAAATTGGCGTTGTAATATAGAATTTTTTTTTAGACATATTTGGGCATAAATTTTAAAGAATCTAAAACAGAATTTTTAGAAATATTAAAATTTTCAAACTCAAAAAGGAGTTTGTTGACTTTTTTGTTAAGAAACCCAATTTCAAGAAAATTAGGATTTTTACTTTCAATTGCTTTGTTGATTTCAAAATCTAAAAGAAATTTAATAGCCTCTATATAAATATCATTTTTTTCTTTTTTGTATTTATCAAGCAACATATCTACTGATGTATATAAAGAGTTCGACACTTCAATTTTGATATTTTCCAAACACATACAAACTCTTAACAAAGTTCCCGGAGTAGTTTTGTTAATAAAACTTGAATATTGACCTAATGAAATTTGAAATTTTTCATTAATTTTTTTCAGTATGTTGGACTTATTATTACTATTTATAAATATATTTACTTCCAAAGATCTCGATCTAAGTGTATCAATAATTTTTCGTCTTTTATTGTTTATTAGAATAAAATAATTTTGACTTGAAGGTTCTTCGATTAATTTTAACAAAGCATTTGCAGAATTTACATTAAGTAATTCAGAGTCATCTAAAATAGTAAATCTAGCTAAATTATTTAAAGAAGTATTATTAAATTTTTTTTTAATATTTCTTATTTCTTCAATACCTACCTTTTTTAGACCATCTGAACCTATATAATTAAAATTTTGGTTAATATTTGATAAAATATTTCGATAAAAAATGTTGTTTGAGTTAATTGAATAATTGGTTAAATCATATGACTCATTTTTGTTTTTTGAAAAAAAATAATTTAACAAATGAAAGGCAAAAGTGAATTTTCCTAATCCTTTTTCTCCAGAAAGCATAATAACCTTCGGAAATCTATTATTAATATATAAGTTCGATAAAGAACTAAAATACTCCTCATATCCAAATAATTTTAACGAATTCACTGGATGTAATTGATCATCTTTAAAATTTAACATTTATCTCTTTATTTTATTTTCTATAATTTTCATAATATTTTTTATTATTTTAGTATCATTATTAGAATTATCCAAAACGTGATAATTTTTCTTATTTTTTTTTGCAATCATTAAAAAAGCTTTTTGTGCTTTATTATAAAATTTTTTGGAGAATTTGTCATAGCGATTTTTTATTTTTCTTTTTTTTAATCTACCAAAAGCCTTATTGATATTAACCTTTAATATGAAAGTTAGATGAGGTTTTACATTATATAAAATTTGTTTGTGGATATTGTCAATGAACTTTTTGTTGACGCCTTTTCCATAAACTTGATATGCTAATGTTGAGTCTACAAATCTATCGCATATTACAACTTTTTTTTTATTTAATGCTGGTCTTATAACATTTTGAATATGTTCGTTTCTTGCTGCTAAATACAGGAGCGTATCAGTATATTTATGAAACTTTTCATTATTTTTCTTTAAAAAATAATCATCAAGAATAATTTTTCTTATTTTTTCGGCTCTTTTAGTACCTCCAGGCTCTCTTGTTAAAACGGTGGATACGTGTTTTTTTTTTAAGTTCCTGTAAATTTGTTTGCTTAAATAGGATTTCCCAGAACCTTCTATACCTTCAAATACAATGAAAAGAGATTTTTTTTTATACATCTCCCCATATCATATAATTAAAGGACATAAATAAACTTCTAAAAAAATTTAATTTTCCTACTTTTTCATTTGCGTATAAAGGAATCGTATTAATATCATCTTCATTTTTTTCTATAATCAAAGATCCTATTTGTTCGCCTTTGGCAATGGGTGCTTTTATTGGTCCAGTATATTTAATTGATACTTTTAAATTCTTAACATTTTTCTTGTTTATTGTTATGTATATATCTTCCTTAGTTACGCTTTCCACAAATTCTTTTTTGCCTAACCACGTTTTAAATTTAAATTTTGGTTCATCTTTTTTAGATATTTCATAAGTATTTGTATTTCTTATTCCCCAGGATATTAGTTTTATTGAATCGTTAGATCTTTGCTGTTTTGTTTGAAAACCGCTCATAACTGAGATCAACCTTCTTTTTTCTCCAATTACGGAACTTGCTAATGAATATTTTTCAACTGCTAAATATCCAGTCTTTATTCCGTCGGCCCCAATATTTTTATACAGCAAAGGATTTCGGTTCCCCTGTTTGATTGGATCGCCCCCTGTTCTGTCCCAGGTAAATTCTTTTTCTTTAAAATATTCATAATATTCTGGATAATTTTCAATTAAATATTTTGACATGATTGCGATATCTCTGACCGTTGAATAATTGTTAGGATCATTTATTCCAGATGAATTTGTAAAATTTGTATTTGTTAAACCAATTTCTTCAGCTTTTTCATTCATCATTTCTGCAAAATTACTTTCTGTGCCTGCTATTCCCTCTGCTAAAGCTACACATGCATCATTACCCGACACAACGATTATACCTCTTAATAAGTCTTCAATAGAAACTTTGTCGTTTAACATTATAAACATTGATGAGAATCCTGCTTTAGAAAGTCTCCAGGCATTTTCAGATACTATCACCTCATCTTCTAGTTTAATCGTTCCCTTTTTTAATAAATCAAATGCTATAATTGACGTCATAATTTTAGTCATCGAAGCAGGATAAATTTCTAAATCAGGTTCAAGTTCAAATAAAATTTGATTAGAATTATAATCAAGCAATATTGCTGTTTTAACGTCAACTTTTGGTGACGACCAAGAAGAATTCACAAAAGAAAAAAGTAAAATTAGAGCTAGAAAATGTTTTTTAATCATAGTGTTTAACGTCAAGATCTTCAAATCCATACTTGTTTAACTCAAAGTAATCTTTTTTTAAAGAGTTAATTGTAGAATAAGGACCCGCCGATAATATAAATTTATTTTTTGCTAGTTTTTTGACCCTTAAAGTTCCCTTATTAACATAATTTTTTTCAAGTGTATTTTTAAGATTTTGAGCTGAGTCTTCTAGATAGAAATCTCCAACTATAATAAAAAACTTTTTATTTTTTTTAATTTTTGTTTCTTTTATTGAAGAAATATTGTCAATTTTTACTTTAGTAACGGGTGCTGTATTTGAAACTTTTTGTTCTTCTGTAAAAGTAACTGCTTTTTTGGCTACAAAGGATTTATTTCTAAATTTTTCTTGAATATCCACGTAAGGTAAGTCTTTTTTCAGATCTAGTTTATTTGCTACTTTTTCTGTGATTAATATTTTAAAAAAATTTGGGTAGTTAATATTTTTTGTGACTTTCAATTCAATTGATTTTTTATTTTCAAGGTTTGTAATTTTAACGATTGAATTTTTTTTTATTCTACTATGTGCAATTTCTAATTTTGAATTATCCAATTTAGAAGAAATAATTTTATTCTTAAAATCCTCCTTATTATACAACAGAGCAAATCCAGTAGCATTATATGGGTCAGACGAGCTTTTATTTGTTGTGTTAGAAGTACACGAAACAATAAAAAATATAAAAATTAAAAAACTAAATTTCATTTTTAAATTTATTTTTTAGTGTACATACCGCAAGAGCGAATCTTAAGGATCTGTTCCATTTTAATATTTTTTCATAATTGTTAAAAACAATAAAGGCAGGCTTTAAATTATTAGAACCTGGTATAATATCTTTATCTGGAGTCACTATAGCAGACATTCTATTATCATGACTTGTTAAATCTATGTTTTTCAAATATTTTTTAAAAAATTTAACTTTTCTTTTATTAACCAATTTTTTAGCTGATGTATTTAAATATTTCGAAGGTATTTCGTCTTTGAGTTCAACTCTATAATAACATGGCGCATTTTGCTTCCAACCAATTTTTTTAATATAATTTGCAGCTGATGCGAAAGAATCTTCAATTTTTGTTAATTCTATATCTGAATTATTATTATAATCGATTGCATATCCTTTTATAGTTGAGGGCATAAATTGAAAATTTCCAAAAGCACCAGCCCACGAACCATAAAGAATTTCTTTATCAATTATATTTTGATCTACTAAAGTTAAAAGAATTAATAGTTCATTAGTAAAAAAATCTCTTCTTCTTTTATCAAAACTAAGAGTGGCCAATGATGAAACAATATCCATTTTGCCAAGATATTTACCAAAATTAGTTTCTATCCCCATTAATGCAAGCAAGAGCTCTTTTTCAACAGAAAAATTATTTTCTATTTTATCAATTAAAACTTTTTCTTTTTTGTATAAATATAATCCTTTTTTAACTTTATCTTCACTTGTTCTTTTTTTAATATAGGTTTTAGTGTCTTCATAAAACTCAGGTTGATATCTGTCGTACTCAATTACTTTTGGTAAAAATCTTGCTGAATTGAGAGTGGCATTTACTGTTGATTTTGAGATCCCTTCATCTATTGCTTTTTTTTTAAAACTATCAAGCCACAAATCAAAAGTTTCGCTTGCAAGAACATTATTGCTATTTGAAATAAATATAATGAGAAAAAATATGCTTATTTTTTTCATTTTAAGCTTATATTCTAATATTTTTTTATATTCTATAAAATTATTGTGTTGCTGTATTTTTTAATTCTTTGATGTATAAACAATATTATTAGTTTACTCATAGGAGAGGTGGCTGAGCGGTTGAAAGCACTAGTCTTGAAAACTAGCAAT
>CETH01093574.1_pt1 | contig 10204 bp, 19 predicted proteins | sample 361461 | NCBI WGS metagenome assembly CETH01 (sample SAMEA2622695, study PRJEB7988) | marine metagenome | isolation source: saline water (ENVO:00002010), including
ACATATGAAGAGACAAGGAAGAGTATGGACACGAGTTTTTCCTAATATACCAGTTTCAAAAAAACCGATTGAAGTTCGAATGGGAAAGGGCAAAGGTTCGCCCGAATTTTATGCATGTAGAGTTAAACCAGGTAGAATTTTATTTGAAGTTGATGGTGTTTCTGAACAAGTAGCAAAGGAAGCACTATATAAAGCTTCAGCAAAGTTACCAATTAAAACTAAAACAATTAAAAGATTTGCTTAATATGAAAAAAAAAGAAATTAAAAAATTAACCAAAGATGAAATATTAAAGAATATAGATAAATTTAAAAAAGATTTATTTAATTTTAGATTTCAAAAAAACAATTCTCAGATAACTAATCCAGCTCAAATTAGTCAAACTAGAAAAACAATAGCAAGATTAAAAACTGTGTTAAAAGGAAAACTAAATGCCTAAAAAAATTTTAACAGGGATTGTTGTGAGTGATAAACCCAATAAAACAATCACAGTAGTGGTAGAGAGAAAATACTCTCATCCGCTATTAAAAAAAGTAGTCAAAGTGAAAAAGAAATATAATGCTCATGATGAAAAAAATAAATTTAAAACAGGAGATAAGGTTTCAATTATTGAAAGTAAGCCATTTTCAAAAAATAAAAGATTTCAAGTATTGGAGAATAACAAATAATGATACAAGTTCAAACAGAATTACAAGTCGCAGATAACACAGGTGCTAAAAAAATAGAATGCATAAAAGTGTTAGGTGGATCTAAACGAAGGTATGCAAGTATAGGTGACACGATTGTTATTGCAGTTAAAGAAGCCATTCCAAAGGGTAAAGTTAAAAAAGGTTCTGTGCATAAAGCCGTTGTTGTAAGAGTTAAAAAAGGAATTCATCGAGATGATGGATCAAAAGTTAAATTTGATAATAACGCCGCAGTATTAGTTGATGATAAAGGTGAGCCAGTAGGTACAAGAATTTTTGGCCCTGTTACAAGAGAGCTTAGAAATAGAGGCCAGATGAAAATAATTTCTCTGGCACCGGAGGTTTTGTAATGATTAAAAAAGGATCAAAAGTTCTGGTATTAAATGGAAAAGACAAAAAAAAAGAAGGTGAAGTTATTGAAATTGACAGGCTAAATAATAGAGCAAAAGTAAAAGATATAAATATGGTAAAAAAACACATTAAAACTACTAAAGAAAAAAAAGGTGGAATTTTTTCTAAAGAAAATTTTATTCATATTTCTAATTTAAAATTAGTTATAGAAAAAACTAAAACTAAAAAAATAGAGGCTAAGAAATAATGACCCCAAGATTAAAAGATTTATATTATAAAGAAATTCAACCTGCACTTAAATCTCAGTTTGGATTTAAAAATTTGTATATGGGTCCAAAGATTGACAAAATTATTATAAATATGGGTCTTGGATTAGATGGCAATGACTCTAAGATTATTAAATCTTGTGAAGAAGATTTAGCAAAAATAACTGGACAAAAACCAATAATTACAAAATTTAAAAAATCTGTAGCTAACTTTAAAACACGAAAAGGGTCAAATGCTGGTTTAAAAGTTACTTTAAGAAAAGATAGAATGTATGAATTTTTGGATAGATTAGTAAATATCGCTTTGCCAAGAATTAAAGACTTTAGAGGTCTTTCAGCTAATAGCTTTGATAAATTTGGTAATTATACTTTTGGTATTAAAGAACATATAATTTTTCCTGAAGTAAGTTTTGATAGAGCTGATAAAGTTCGAGGTCTAGATGTAATAATAGTTATATCATCAAAAAATAAAGATCATAGTTTTGCTTTATTAGAAAAATTAAATTTTCCATTTATCAAGAAAGGAGAAAATTAAAATGGCTAAGTTAAGTTCAATTAATAAAAATAAAAAAAGGATAAAACTTTCAAATAAGTTCTATAAAAAAAGAATGAAACTAAAGAAAATAATTATGGATAAAAAAATTCCATTAGAGGAAAGATTTAAAGCACAACAAAAACTTTCAAAATTGCCAAGAAATTCTGCAAAAATAAGAATTATGAATAGATGTGAAATTACAGGCAGGCCTCATGGTGTATATAGAAAATTAAAAATATCTAGAATTGCATTGAGACAACTTGGTTTGCAAGGAAAGATACCAGGATTAGTAAAATCAAGTTGGTAGAAAGGAATATATGAGTTTAAGTGATCCTATAGGAGATATGATAGCAAGAATTAAGAATGCTCAAGATCGAAGTCATCAAAAAGTAGAGCTTCCATCCTCAAATTTTAAAATGAGAATTGCAGAGATTCTTAAAAATGAGGGTTTTATTAAAGATTATAAAATTAATAAAGAAAACAATAAATCAATTTTAAGCTTAGAATTAAAATATCACTCAGGAAATCCAGTTATAAGTAATTTTGAGCGTGTTTCAAAACCAGGAAGAAGAATCTTTTCGAGCGCAGAGGGATTACCAAAGATTAATAATGGATTAGGGATTGCTATAATATCGACTCCTAAAGGTGTAATGACTGATATAGATGCTAGAAAGCAACGTGTCGGTGGAGAAATAATTTGTAAGGTATTCTAATGTCTAAAATTGGTAAAATAAATATTTCAATTCCAGAAAAAGTAAAAGTTGTTTTAGCGGGCAATAACTTAAATATTGAGGGACCCTTGGGAAAAAAATCAATTAATATAGATTTAAATATGTTTAATCTTGATATTTTAGAAGGTAAAGAGATTTCAATTAAACCAAAAAAAATCGATGATGTTTCAAAAAGATTATGGGGTATGCACAGAAGTTTGATAAATAATGCAGTAATTGGTTCTAGTGAAGGTTATGAAAAAATACTTGAGTTAGTAGGTGTAGGATACAGAGCATCATTAAAAGGAAACCAATTAAATTTACAACTTGGTTACAGCCACGATATAAACTTTGATATACCAGAAGGTATTAAGATTGCTGTTGAAAAACAAACAATTTTAAAAATTAATGGTGCTGACAAGCAACAAGTAGGTTCAATAGCATCAAAATTAAAAACTTTAAGAAAAATTGAGCCATATAAAGGCAAAGGTATAAGAGAAAAAGGTCAGTATGTCCTTAAAAAAGAAGGAAAGAAAAAATAATGAAACTTAATACAAGTAAAAGAAAAAGATTTAGAGTAAGTAATAAAGTTAAAAAAGTTGCTCCAAAAGAAAGATTTAGACTTAGTTTATTGCGATCGTCAAAAAATATTTTTGCACAAATAATTGATGATAGTAAAAGTGTAACTTTAGTATCAGCTTCATCAATTGAAAAAGATATTAAAACTGGAAACAAAATTAATAAAACAGAATTATCTAAAGTTGTTGCAGAAAAATTAGCGAAAAAAGCACAACAAAAAAAGATTACAAAAATATACTTTGATAGGGGTGTTTATAAATATCATGGAAGAATAAAAATTTTTGCTGAAACATTACGTAAAAATGGAATGGAATTTTAATATGGAAAATACAAAAGACAAAAAAAATGACGACATCCTAGAAAAACTAGTACATATAAATCGTATTACAAAAGTTGTAAAAGGTGGTAGACGTTTTGGCTTTTCAGCTCTAGTTGTTGTGGGAAATCAATCAGGAAAAATAGGCATAGCACACGCAAAAGCAAAACAAGTTCCAGATGCAATTAAAAAAGCAAATGAAATGGCTCGAAGAAAATTAATTCAGATTCCATTAAGAGAAGGAAGAACTATTCATCATGATGTAAAAGCTAAAGAGGGGTCTGGAAGAATAGTTTTAAGGGCAGCATCTAAAGGTACGGGTATTATAGCAGGTGGTCCAGTTAGAGCTGTATGTGAAGTTTTAGGCGTTAAAGATATTGTAGCAAAATCTATGGGAACATCTAATGCACATAATCTTATAAGAGCAACAATGAAAGCCCTTTTAAAACAAACATCACCAAAGCAAATTTCTTCAATCAGAAATAAAAAAATTTCTGAAATAATTGAAAAAAGAGGATAATAATGAAATTAAATACAAAACAAAAAATTAATAAATCAAAAATCAGAGTTGGTAGAGGTATAGGTTCTGGTAAAGGGAAAACTTCTGGCAGAGGTGTTAAAGGTCAAAAATCAAGATCAGGTGTTGCGATAAAAAGTTTTGAGGGTGGACAAATGCCCTTATACAGAAGATTACCTAAAAGAGGTTTTAGTCCAATTGGAAAAAAAAATATAGCAATTTTAAATTTAGATAAGATTCAATCTTATATAGACAAAAAGGATATTAAATCTAGTGAAGTTTTAAATTCAGACCTATTAAAAAAATTAAGATTAATTAATAAAAAATCAGTTAAATTAAAGATTTTAGGTTCTGGAGAAATCAAAAATAAAATTAATATAGAGGCAGATTTGGCCTCAAAGTCAGCAGTAGAAAAACTTGAAAAAATAGGTGGTTCTATACAACTAAAAAAATAGTAGTTACAAGTATTTATAAATGAGCAGTTCATCTTCTAGCAATGACTTACGAAATAGAATAATATTTACAATAGCAATATTAGCTGTTTATAGATTTGGTACATTCGTACCATTACCTGGAATAGATCCTGAACAACTGAAGATAATGATGGAAGGTAACCAAAAAGGTTTATTAGGGATGTTTAATGTTTTTGCAGGTGGTGCAGTGAGTAGGATGGCAATTTTCGCTTTGGGAATAATGCCATATATTTCATCATCAATTATTGTTCAATTATTAACAGGGGTTTCTGATTATTTTAAAAATTTAAAATCTCAAGGAGAGGTTGGACGATCCAAGATTACTCAAATCACAAGATATGGAACAGTTTTACTTGCAACCGTTCAAGGTTATGGTTTAGCAGTTGGATTGGAGTCATCCGCTGAATTAGTGATAAATCCAGGAACATTTTTTAAGATTTCTACAGTTACAACAATAGTTGCTGGAACAATTTTTTTAATGTGGCTTGGTGAACAAATTACACAAAGAGGAATTGGTAATGGAATTTCTTTAATTATTTTTGCCGGTATAGTTGCTGAAATACCCAGAGCTTTAGTTACAACATTTGAATTAGGACGTACTGGTGCAGTTTCAACTATTTTACTTTTAGCAATATTTATTTTACTAATTTTAACTATTTTATTCATAGTCTTTATGGAAAGAGCCCTGAGAAAAATATTAATAAACTACCCAAAAAGACAAATGGGAAATAAAATGTATGGTGGAGAGTCTTCTCATTTGCCACTTAAAATTAATCAAGCTGGTGTTATCCCTGCAATTTTTGCGTCTGCTTTATTATTATTACCTGTTACTTTTTCAAATTTTAACTTTTCAGACAATGATACTTTCTTAAACATAAGTTCATTTTTTACACAAGGACAACCTTTATATATGTTGCTTTATGCATCTGGAATTATCTTTTTTACTTTTTTTTATACATCTATAACATTTAATCCGACAGAAACGGCTGACAACTTGAGAAAGTATGGTGGCTTTATTCCAGGAATTAGGCCTGGAGAAAGTACAGCCCTATACATAGAAAATATTTTGACTAAGCTAACAACTATTGGAGCCTTATATTTGACATTAGTATGTTTAATGCCTGAATTTTTAATTGCTAACTATCCTATACCATTTTATTTGGGAGGAACTTCTATTTTAATTGTAGTAGTTGTTGCTATAGATACCGTTACACAAATACAAACACGATTAATGAGTTCACAATATGAGCAATTAATAAAAAAAACTAAATTTGGTAAATAAAAGTGAATATAATTTTATTTGGTCCACCGGGTGCTGGAAAAGGTACTCAAGCTAAATATATGGTAAATAAAATAAACGGTTTTCAAATTTCAACTGGAGATATGTTGAGAAATGAAATTCAAAAAAATTCTGAAATTGGAAAAATAATTGCTAATGATATGAATGATGGAAAATTTGTTAGTGATAATATTGTCAACAAACTTATTAAAGATGTAATTTTTGACCGTAATAAACAAGGAAAATTAATATTTGATGGATATCCAAGGTCATTAAGTCAGGCTAAAAATTTGGATTTATTATTAATGAATTCAAATCAAAAGATTAATCATATTTTTTTTCTTAATGTAAGCAAAGACATCATAATTAAGAGAATTGAGAAAAGAAAAGATGAAGAAAATAGACAAGATGATGATTTAAAAACTATACTAAAAAGGTACGATGTTTATATGGAAACGACTAAACCAGTTTTGGAGCACTATTCTAAAAACTCAAATTTTCATGAAATTGATGGGTCATTAGAAATTGATCAAATAACCAATAAAATCGACACTTTTCTGGCGGTTTAAGACGTTGACTTTAAAACATCTTCTTATATAAAAGGCTAAATTTATCACATAATTTATGGCTCGTATTGCAGGTATTAACATTCCACAAAATAAGTTAGTTCACGTAGGTTTAACTTATATATATGGGATTGGAGACAAATTTTCAGAACAAATTTGTACTTCACTTGACATTCCAAGGGAAAAGAGAGTTAATCAATTGACTGATGCAGAAATATTAAAAATTAGAGAATATATTGATCAAAATTTTAAAGTTGAAGGAGATTTGAGAAGAGATTATTCACTTAGCATTAAAAGATTAATTGATTTAGCTTGCTATAGAGGTTCTAGACATAGAAAAAAATTACCAGTTCGAGGACAAAGGACAAGATGTAATGCAAGAACAAGAAAAGGTAAAGCAATAGCAATTGCAGGTAAAAAGTTAACACCACTTAAAAAATAGTTATGGTAAAGGCTGAAAAAATTGACGGAAAAGAGCAAAAAAATGAAAAATCGGTAAAAAAACTAAATAAAAGTTCTTACTCAAAAAAAAAGAAAATCAAAAAAAATATTTTAAATGGTATCGCTTATGTTCAATCAACTTTTAATAATACGATAATATCAATTGCTGATACAAATGGAAATGTAGTATCATGGGCATCCGCTGGTCAAAAAGGGTTTAAAGGTTCTAGAAAATCAACTCCATATGCAGCTCAAGTTGCAGCTGACTCAGCAGCATCAAAAGCATTGGAATTTGGAATGAAAAATCTTACAGTTGAAATTAAAGGCCCTGGTTCAGGACGTGAAACTGCACTGCGAGCCTTACAAGCTAGAGGTTTTAAAATTTTATCAATTAAAGATACAACACCGATGCCGCATAATGGAACAAGACCACCAAAAAAAAGGAGAGTTTAATGCAAACAGAGAATGTCAATGTTAAAAATTGGAAATCATTAATAAAACCGACTAAACTTGATGTAAAAATAAGTAACGATCTTACTCAAGCGAAGATTATAGCTGAACCATTGGAAAAAGGCTATGGTCTTACTCTAGGGAACTCTTTAAGAAGAATACTGTTATCTTCGATTAGAGGGGCAGCAGTGACATCAATTCAAATTGATGGAGTTTTACATGAATTTACTTCGATAAAAGGTGTTAGAGAAGATGTTACAGATATTGTTTTAAATGTTAAATCCTTGGCTTTGAAAAGTAATTCAGAAGGAACAAAAAAACTTGTATTGGATGCTAAAGGACCAGGAGAAATAAAAGCTTCAGATATAACATCTGTTACTGATATTGAAATTTTAAATCCTGATTTAGTAATTTGTAATTTAGATGAAAATACCAATTTTCATATGGAAATGAATGTTAATACTGGTAAAGGATATGTTCCAGCTGATCTTAATAAACCTGAAGAACCACCTTTGGGGTTGATAGCAATAGACTCTTTATATAGTCCAGTCAAAAAAGTTTCATATTCAGTAAGTACAGCAAGAGAAGGTAAGGCATTAGATTATGACAAACTTACAATGGAAGTTGAAACAAATGGAGCAATATCCGCTGAAGATGCCGTTGCTTACGCAGCTAGAATTTTTCAAGATCAATTAAAAATGTTTATTAATTTTGACGAACCAGTAGAAGTTCCTATAAAAGAAGTTTCTACTGAACCAGAATTTAATAAAAATTTATTAAGAAAAGTCGATGAATTAGAATTGTCTGTGAGATCTATGAATTGTCTTAAAAATGATAATATTATTTATATTGGAGACTTGGTTCAAAAATCAGAGGGAGAAATGTTAAGAACACCTAATTTTGGTAGAAAATCCCTTAATGAAATTAAAGAAGTATTAACGGGGATGTCATTATATTTAGGTATGGAAATTCCAAATTGGCCCCCAGACAATATCGCTGAAATGTCAAAAAAATTAGAGGAATCTATTTAATGAGACACGCTTTTGCTAACAAAAAATTAAATAGAACTTCAGAGCATAGAAAAGCATTACTTAAAAATATGCTTAATTCTCTTATTAAATATGAACAGATAAAAACAACTTTACCAAAAGCGAAATTTTTAAAACCCCAGGCTGATAAAATTATAACTTTAGGTAAAAAGGATAATTTAAAAACTACTAAAATGTTGGTTTCTCAATTACAAGATATTCAATCAGCTAATAAAGTAAAAAAAAAATTGAGTAAAAGGTACGAAAAAAGGAAAGGTGGTTATACTCGAATTATAAAAGCAGGATTTAGATATGGAGATAATGCTCCTATGGCAATAATCGAATTTGTTGATCGAGATGTTGAGGCGAAAAGAATTGATAAAAAGAAAAAAGAAACTTCAATAGAAACTGAAAATAAAGAAGATAAAAAAGTAGCTATCACTAAATAATTTTAAATTATATCAATCATGATTAAGAGTTTAGTTGTTGATTCAGTATATACTGATATGCGTCTTGATAGATTTTTAAGAAATAAATTAGGAAATTTACCTCAAGGTTTTATAGAAAAAAACTTAAGAACTGGAAAAATTAAATTAAATAAAAAAAAAGCAAAAAGTTCCGTTAAATTAAAAATAAATGATAAAATATATTTGTTTAATATAAACTTAGAAAAAAAAATTGATACACCGAAAATAAAATATAGTCCTTCAAATAATGTTATTAAATCAAATGAAGAATTGATTATTGATAATAATGATAATTTCATTGTGCTGAATAAAAGCCCAGGTGTTTCTGTTCAAGGTGGCACAAAATCTAAAAAAAATTTAATTGACATATTTGCAAAAAGTAAAATTTTTGAGGGCACAAAACCTTACTCCGTTCATAGATTAGATAAAGACACTTCAGGTGTTTTTATAATGGCAAAAAATAGAGAGACAGCTCAATTATTAACTTCATTATTTAGATTAAGAAAAGTTCATAAAACTTATCTAGCAATATGCCATGGAGAAATTGAAAAAAACTCTGGTGAATGGAATAATGAATTAATTCGATATGATAATGGAAAAAAGATTATTGAAAAAGCAAAAACAATTTTCAAAGTTATAGATAAAAATTCGAACTCTAGTTTAGTGGAAATGAAACCTGTAACTGGTAGAAAACATCAATTGAGAAAACAATTATTTAATATTGGTCATTCAATTTACGGTGATAGAAAATATAAATCATCTCAATTAAACAAAGGTATTAATAAGGAATTGATGCTTCATTCATATCAAATAAAATTTATGATAAATGACAAAAAATTTACCTACAGAGCTTTATTACCTGTTTATTTTAAAAAATTATTAAAGACAAAAAGACTTAATTTTTTAAGTTAAAAATAAAATTACTAATTAATTTTTTTTCTAATTCATTATAATTTTGATTCTTAATTTCTTTGAGATTTGTTACACCTTTATCCTTTATGCCACATGGTATTATTGCTTTATATTTTTCTAAATCATTACTTATGTTAATTGAAAAACCGTGATAAGCAATCCACTTACTGACCCTCACCCCTATAGCAGCAACTTTTTTTATTTGATTATTGTTATTGTGCCAAATACCTATATTTTGTTTATCTGCAAAAGAATCAATGTTATACAACTTTAGTGTGTCAATTATTGTTTTTTCTATTATAGATATAAATTTTCTTATATCTTTTTTACTTTTTTTCAAATCAATTACAAAGTAACAAATTAGTTGACCTGGACCATGATAGGTAATTTTACCACCTCTGTTTGTTTTGATGATTTTTATTGATTTATCTAAAATCTCTTTTTCATTATAGCTAGTTCCTGCTGTATAAAGTTCCTCATGCTCTAAAATCCAAATTAAATCGTTAGAATTTAGTTTACTTATTTCTAAAAGACGCTTTTCCATAAATACTATAGCATCTTCATATTTTACTGGTTTTTCCGACTTTTTAATTTCTATATTCATTTATAAATTGTATTCTTTTTATTATG
>CETH01027005.1_pt1 | contig 10200 bp, 7 predicted proteins | sample 361461 | NCBI WGS metagenome assembly CETH01 (sample SAMEA2622695, study PRJEB7988) | marine metagenome | isolation source: saline water (ENVO:00002010), including
GGAAATTGCAATTGCAAAAAGAATAGAAGCAGGACGAGAGAAAATGATTGGTGCGATTTGTGAAAGTCCGATGACTATTCGCTCAATAATAAATTGGAAAGATTCTATTAAAGAAGGAACTATGCTTTTAAGAGATATAGTAGATCTAGAAGCTACTTATGATATGTCTGATATCGGAGTTAAAATTGATGATACCCTTAAAATTATTGAAAATGCATCAAAAAAAGAAAATAAAATAGAAGATAAAAAAGAAAAATCAAAAAAAACATCAGCAATAGAAACAGAAGATGAAGAAAAAGATCCTGAAGAAATAGAAGAAGAGGAAGAAGAGGAAAGTTTAAATGTTTCACTTGCAGCTATGGAAGAAAAACTTAAACCTAAAGTTTTAAAAGATTTTGATGAAATTACAAAAAAATTTAAAAAACTACACAAATATAGTCTCGAATTAAGATCGATTAATAAAAAAGAAAATAAAATTTCATCTACAGAAAAAAAATATAAAAAAATTCAAAAAGAAATGATTGTTGCGATGAAAGGAGTGCATTTTAATAGTAATACTATTGAAGCCTTAATGGAAAGTTTGTATGAATTAAATAAGAAACTTTTAATGCGAGAAGGAAGACTTTTAAGATTAGCACTTTCAGTAGGCGTTTCTAGAGAAAGTTTTATACAAAGATATTTAGATTTTGATTTCAAAAAAAATTGGATACAATCTTTACTAAATTTAGATGACAAAAAATGGGGAAAATTCGTAAATAAAAACCATATAGAAATAAATAAGATATTAGAAGAAATAAAAGAAATAGAATTAGCTACAGAATTAGAATTAAATGAATTTAGAAGAATAGTTAATACTGTTCAACAAGGTGAAAGATCTGCTAATCGAGCAAAAAAAGAAATGATAGAATCTAATTTAAGATTAGTAATTTCTATAGCAAAAAAATATACAAATAGAGGACTTCAGTTCCTAGATTTGATTCAGGAAGGTAATATTGGATTAATGAAAGCAGTAGATAAATTTGAATACAGGAGAGGTTATAAGTTTTCAACATATGCAACCTGGTGGATTAGACAGGCAATTACAAGGTCAATAGCAGATCAAGCGAGAACTATAAGAATCCCAGTCCATATGATTGAGACTATAAACAAAATTGTAAGAACTACTAGACAGATTATGTCTGAAATTGGAAGAGAACCCACTCCTAAAGAATTAGCAGAGAGATTGCATATGCCTCTAGATAAAATAAAAAAAGTTTTGAAAATAGCTAAAGAACCAATTAGTTTAGAAACCCCAGTTGGAGATGAGGAAGATAGTTCATTAGGAGATTTTATTGAGGATAAAAATGCAATGGTACCAATTGATGCTGCTGTAAAAAGTTCACTCAGAGATACCACTACAAGAATATTATCTTCATTAACTCCAAGAGAAGAGCGAGTTTTAAGAATGCGTTTTGGTATTGGTATGAATAGTGATCACACCTTAGAAGAAGTAGGTCAACAATTTAGTGTAACAAGAGAGCGTATTAGACAAATTGAGGCAAAAGCTTTAAGAAAGCTTAAACACCCAACTAGAGCAAGAAAACTAAAAACATTTTTAGATGAATAATGGAACTAACTTTACTTGGCACTGGATGTCCAAAAGTAGATTATAAGAGATTTGGTCCTTCAAATTTAATTTCTTCAAAATCATCTAAAATTTTAATAGATTGTGGCTCTGGTGTTACACAGAGACTTGAGGAATTAAAAATATCTTCATCAGAAATAGATGCTTTATTGCTCACGCATTTGCATTCAGATCATGTTATTGATTTTTATCAATTGATAATTTCTAGTTGGCATTTAGATAGAAACAAATCATGGAAAATATATGGACCTAAAGGCACTAAGAAATTTTTATATTCATTAATGCAGGCTTGGAAAGTTGAAAGAGATCTGAGGATAAGTTATGAAAAACGGTCTTCTACAAAAGCTTTTAATTTAAATGTTAAAGAGTTTAAAAAATTTGGTGAAATTAAAATTAAAGATATTAACATCAATTATTTTGAAGTTGATCATAAACCTGTAAAATACGCTTATGGATTTAATTTTTTAAGAAAAAACAAAAAAATAACTATAAGTGGTGATACAAGACCTTGCGAAAATATTATGAAATATGGGAAATATTCTGATATTTTATTACATGAGGTATTTATAGATGGAGAAATCAAACCTTCTAAAGGTCTTAAAACAAAAAAAACTCTTCACAATGTGAAAAGTTACCATACTTCATCTAATGAAGTTGGAAAAATAGCAAAAATATGTAAGGCAAAAAAACTAGTTTTAACTCACTTTGTACCAACTAAGTTTAATGAAAAAAAATTAAAAAATCTTGTTAAAAAAGATTTTGGAAAAACACCTATTATTGGTAAAGATTTGCTTAAAATTTCTATTTAAATTTATAATATTAATTGAATCTTTACATATAGGTGTGTATTAACCTTATTTTAGGGCCCTTAGCTCAGCTGGTTAGAGCGCTCCGCTCATAACGGAGTGGTCCGGGGTTCAAGTCCCTGAGGGCCCACCAAAATTTTTTTAAAGATATTTTTAATAGTTGAATTATTTTATTATTTTATCGAAACTCAATTCGTTTTGTTTTTTTAGAGAAATATTAAAGTTTTCTAAATCATAATCTACTTTTTTTAACATTGAATTGAATTCAGATCTTTTTGTGAGAACCAGTGATATATCTGCAACTATTAAATCTATTACAAAAAATCTCCCTTTAGATTCTTTTATCCTCCAAGTAACAACAAAGCTATTATTTTGATCTAATATTTCCATATCTATTAATATTAGTTGATTTGATTCATCAATTTCAGTTTTAATTAAATTGTAAGATTGGTCTGCATAACCTTGCATCATAGAAGCTATGTTAAGAGCGAGATGTTTTTTAAATAATTTTATATATTCTTTTTTTAAGTCTTCATTTGCTGAAGCCCATGCTTTTCCTGCGACAAATTTAGCAATTCCGGCTCCAGCAAAGTTTGAATTTACTGTTTTTTCAACTATATTAAACCTTTCTAAATTGCTCAGAGATGAATTTTTGTAAGAATTTAAAATATTATCTACTTCTGATTGGAGCCACGTTGTTACTTCTTGAGCTTTTACATAGGTTGTTAATAAGAAAAATATTATTAATGTTTTTTTTATAAATTTCATAATTATTCAAATTCTATACTTATTATTGGAGCCGGGGCAGAAACATTATCTTCCTCATTTCTAATTGCTGCTTTTCTATTTTGATAATAAGAACTTCTTACTGCTGCATAATAATCTACAGAGTTGTTTCTTAATGCATTGACTTCATCAATAATTTTTGATCTATAGTCTATTGCATTACCTGTTATTCTATAAGGAATAAACCAGCCTTGATTTTGATCAATTAAAAAAGAGTTAATAGGATCATATGTATATGTTAAAAAAGTTCCTGCTGCATCTCTAACATTTGAAGGACCAAATATTGGAAGAACTACATAAAAACCATCTCCAACTCCCCACGCAGCAAGAGTTTGTCCAAAGTCTTCATCTTTCTCTTCAAGACCAACTCTAGAAGCAACATCTACAATTCCAACTAACCCAATAGTACTATTAATAACAAATCTACCTGTCGATTCTATTGCGTTTCCTCCTTGTCCTTGAAGCACTTGATTTATGATAATCAGAGGCATTCTAAGATTACCAAAAAAATTACTAATTCCACTTTGTAAAGGTGAGGGTAATTTTCTATAACCTTTAGCAGTCGGTTCAAGTATTAATTTATCTAAAACATTATTAAAACTAAATATTACTCTATTTAAAGGCTCGAGCGGATCATATACCTCATCTTCAAATGTTGATGTTTCAAAATCATTTGGATAGGTTGTAACGTTATCTGCTGTTTCAGCAGAAAACAATTGAAAAGAAAATAGAAATAATATTGTAAAAATTGTTTTTTTTAGAAAAATTTTCATAAATTCTATTATATTGTTTATTACGATTATTATTCTGATGTTATATTAATATAATTAAATTTGGTATATGAAAAATGTTTAAAAAAAATAAAAAATATCTTGATGAATTGAATATTCCTCAAAAACAAGCAGTTACAAACACTGAGGGCACGCATCTAGTATTAGCCGGAGCCGGAAGTGGGAAAACAAGAGTATTAATATATAGATTGATGCATCTGTTAATTGAAAATAAAGCACACCCATCTGAAATTTTAGCTGTGACATTTACCAATAAAGCTGCATCAGAAATGAAATCTAGAATAAATAAAATAATTTCAACACCCATAGAAAGTATGTGGATAGGAACTTTCCATTCATTATGTGTTAAAATATTAAGAAATCATTCAAAATTTGTAGGCTTAAAATCAAATTTTATAATTATAGATTCAGAAGACCAAAAAAAATTAATTAATCAAATCTGTGAAAGTGAAAAAATTGATTTAAAAGAGAAAAATTATAAATATTTTTATAATATTATCGATGGATTTAAAAATAATTATATCACTTTATCAAATATAAAAAATTTTACAAAAAAAATAGATAAAGATATTCTAAAAATTTATGAAAGATATGAAAAAGAATTGTTAAGATTAAATTGTGTTGATTTTGGAAATTTATTAATTCACACATTAACAATTTTTAATCAAAATAAAAATATTTTAGAAAAATATCAAAAACAATTTAAATATATATTAGTAGATGAATATCAAGATATAAATTTTACTCAGCAGCTATGGTTAAGATCTTTATATGAATTTAACAAAAATATATTTTGTGTAGGTGATGATGATCAGTCAATTTATTCTTGGCGAGGTGCTGATGTAAGTAATATTTTAAATTTTGAAAAAACATTTAACAAACCCAACATAATTAAGCTTGAGCAAAATTACCGCTCAACTCAAAATATTTTAGATGGGGCTTCTGGGTTAATTTCGATTAATGATGGTAGGTATGGAAAAAAATTATGGTCAGATAAAGGTAAAGGTGAAAAAATTAAGATACAAGGTTTTTGGGAAATAAAAGAGGAGGCAAATTTCATTAGTAATGAAATAGAAAATTTAATTTCTAAAAAAGTTCCATATAGTCAAATAGCAATACTATTACGTGTTTCTGCACATACAAGATCTTTTGAAGAGAGATTTATAAATATTGGTCTTCCATATAAAATTGTTGGGGGAATTAGATTTTATGAGAGAAGAGAAATTAAGGATATTATTTCATATTTCAGATTAATAAACAATTCAAATGATGATTTGGCTTTTGAAAGAATTATTAATATTCCCAAAAGAGGAGTAGGCAAAGTAACTTTAAAAAAAATTAGTAATGAAGCTAGAACAAATAATATTTCTAAATTCGAAGCTACTAAGAATATCCTAGATAATTTTTCATCTAATTTAAAAATTGAATTAAATGAATTTATCAAAAAGATTATTCAATGGAAAAAAATTAAAAATGAAATTTATCTTGAAGAATTAGCACAAATAATTTTAGAAGATTCAAAATATTTAAATTTATTAGAGCAAGAAGCTAAGATGTCATTAAATCCTGAAAATTTATCAAGATTAGATAATATTAAAGAATTAATTGAAAGTCTCAAAAATTTTAAAAATTTAGAGGGATTTTTGGAGCATGTGGGTTTAGTTATAGAAAATATCAATAATTCTAGTGATGAAAAAATAAATATTATGACTATGCATAGTTCAAAAGGTTTAGAATTTGATTATGTTTTTTTATCTGGATGGGAAGAAGAAGTTTTTCCTAGTAAAAGAACTGTTGAAGAATTGGGAAAGACAGGTTTAGAAGAAGAAAGAAGGCTTGCTTATGTCGCTTTAACACGAGCAAGGAAGAAAATACAAATCACCTATGTTAACCAAAACAGATATTCTTATATGTCACATGATCAAACCTTTCCTTCAAGGTTTATAAATGAACTCCCAAAACAAGTAATAGATTACAAAAACTCTTCAAATTTTCATGAAAATGATTTTGTAAGTGAATTTAGTAATTCATATGATAAATTCCAAGAAATAATTACCCCAGGAAGGCAGAGAATATTAGATAAATCTAATATTGATGAAATAGAGTGGGAATTCAATCAAGATTATTCTGAAAATGATTTCGATTTTATTGAAGGAAAAAAAGTGTACCATAACAAGTTTGGTTATGGGAAAATTATTGAATCTGAAGGAGAAAAGGTATCAGTTTTATTTAATAAAAACTTGATTAAAAAAATTTTTATTAAATATTTAAAAATTATCAACTAATCTTTTTAATCCACTCTTTTTCATTTATCATATTAATATTTAAATCCTTAGCTGCTTTAAATTTACTACCTGGATTTTCTCCATAAATTAGAAAATCAGTATTTTTTGATACTGAACTTAGTATTTTTGCACCAAGTTTTTGTGCTTTTTGTTTAGCTTCATCTCTAGAAAGAGTTATTAATTTTCCTGTAAAAACAATATTTTTATTATTAAAAATACTTTTAGTAATAATTTTTTTGAATTCATCAATTTCTAAAATATCCTCAAGTTGCTCTATAATTTTAATGTTTTCATAATTTTTAAAATATTTATTTATTGAATTAAGAACTTTTGGACCAATTCCATCAATATTAGATAGAAAAACTTCTAGGTTATTATTTGTTAAATTTTTTGGTTTTATAAATTCTTTTGCTAAAATTTTAGAAATAGTTTCCCCAACATGTCTAATACTTAATGAAAAAATAAATTTTTCAAAACTTACTTTTTTAGATTTTTTACATGATTGAATTAAATTATTATAAGATGTTTCTCCCCAACCTTCCATATTAATTATTTTATTTTTATGATTCTGAATCTTATAAATATCTACATAATTTTTTATTATATTTAGATCCCAAAAAAGCTTAACTTGTTTTTTCCCAAATCCTTCAATATTCATTGCTTTTTTACTTATAAAATGTTCGAGTTTGCCAATTAATTGATCTTTGCAATTAAATTCATTATTACAGCGGACTACAGCTTCATCAGGATCTTTAAAAGTTTTACTTCCACAAGAAGGGCATTTGATTGGAATTGAAATTTTTTCTTTTCTAGGGTTCCCTTTTTTTAAAACTTTTATTATTTGAGGAATTACATCTCCAGCTCTTTGAATTTCAACAATGTCTTCTTCTCTTATATCTTTTTTATTAATTTCATCAAAATTGTGTAGAGTTGCATTTGATACTATAACTCCTCCGATGTTTACAGGATTTAATCTAGCTACAGGAGTAATTGCTCCTGTTTTACCTACCTGATAATTAATCTTAGTAATTTTAGTTATTGATTTTTCTGATGAAAATTTTAAAGCAATTGCCCATCTTGGATTTTTACCAACAAAACCAAGCCTATTTTGAAAATTTAAGTCATTTAACTTATATACTATTCCATCAATATCATAGAGAATATTATTTCTCTCATTATTAATTTTGTTAAAATAATCAATCATTTCATTTATAGAATATGAAATTTTGAATAATTTATTTATAGGAATTCCCCATAATTTTAAGTCTGAATAGTAATCAGAGAGTTTAATATATTTATTTGAATTTTTACCTAAGCCGTGAGCAATAAATTTAAGAGGTCTTTTTCTAGTAATTTCTGGATCTAATTGTCTTAAACTTCCAGCTGCAGCATTTCTAGGATTTGAAAATTTTTCTTTTTCATTCAGTTTATCATTCAATTTTATAAAATCATGTTTATTTAAAAAAATTTCCCCTCTAATTTCAACTTCTTTGGGAATATTGTTATTTTTTAATTTTTTTGGGATATCATTAATTGTTAATATGTTTTTTGTTACATCTTCTCCTTCATAACCATCACCTCTTGTTCGAGCTATTTCTAATTCCCCTTTGTAATAAAACAAATTTATAGAAAGACCGTCTATTTTAGGCTCAGATATAAATTCAATGTCTAAATATTTTAAGTTTAAAAATTTTTCTATACGTTGAACAAACTCCATAATATCATCTTCAGAAAAAGCATTTTGAAGTGATAACATTGGTAAAATATGTTTAGATTTCTTAAATTTTTGCAATGGTTTAGAGCCTATGATTTTATTTGGACTATTTTTTAGAATAAGATGTGGAAATTTTTTTTCTAATAAATTGTTTTCTTTAATTAAATCATCATATTTTTTATCATTTATTTCTGGAGAGTCTTTTGCATGATAGAGGTCGTTATGATATTTAATCTTTTTTGATAATTCTTTAAGTTTCTTTAAAGCTTTTTTCTCTTCATTATTAATAATTTTACTCATTGTTATTTTTAGAAATTTTGTTTAATAAATTCTTTAAAAAACTTTCTTCTTTTTTTGTTTTAACTAAAATCTTGTAACTATATTTATACCACTTACTATCTGGATAATTATAACCTAAAACTGCTGCTGCTTTATTAGCTTCTTCTACCATTCCTAAAGTATAATATATTTCTACCAAGCGATGAAGAGCTTCTGGAACATACTTTGATTGGTTATGATCATTTACAACAATATTATATCTATTTAGTGCTGCTAAATATTTTTTTTGTTTCAAATAAAACATTGCAATATTCATGTTTTTTGCAGCTAAATTTTCTTTTAAAAGAATTATTTTTTGTCTACTGTCATTAGAATACTTGGAGTTAGGAAATCGGTTGATTAATTGTTGAAAACTTTCAAGGGAAAGTTGATTATATTTACTGTCTAGTTCAGGATTTTCTATTTGTTCATAATAGTTAATGCCTTTCATATAGTAAACATAGTCTATTTCTTTATATGAAGGATATTTGTTAATTATTCTATCTAATTTTAAGATAGCATTTTCATAGTCCATATTTAAATAATTTATGAAAGCTAGCATAATTTGGGACTGTATAGCTTCATTTGAAAGTGGGTATTTCGTTTCAATTTCTTTAAACTTCTCTGAAGCCTCAGTATAATTTGTATTTTCTAATTCTATCATTGCTTCATCATATAGATATTCTGGGCTTAAAGATGTTTCATTGTTCATATCTTCTTTTGTCGTTGGCGAACAACTAAGAGTAAATATCAATATGATTACTAATATATATTTAAATATCATTTTTATTCTTATTATTTTATATATCCTTTAAGGTTTAATTTGAATGAAATTAATAGAAAAATATAAATCCAATAATTTCGATAAAAGACAAAAAAATCTTAATTTGGAATATATAATTATACATTACACAGCTATGCATTCATGCCAAGAAGCATTAAAATTCCTTTGTAATGAAAAAAACAAAGTTAGCTCACATTATTTAATATCAAAAAAAGGTCAAATTTATTATCTTGTAGATACGGAAAAAAGAGCTTGGCATGCTGGAGAATCTTATTGGAAAGGAGAAACTGATATTAACTCATGCTCAATTGGGATAGAAATTGATAATTCAGGACATATGAATAATTTTGAGCCATACAATAATATTCAGATTAATTCACTACATAAACTATTATCTTTTTTAAAGAGTGAATTTAAAATTTTAGAGCAAAATATTCTTGGACATTCAGACATTGCTCCTTTTAGAAAACTAGATCCAGGGGAAAAATTCCCATGGGATTTTTTATCAAAGTTTGGAATAGTATATATGCCTAAAAAAAATAAGAATATTTCCTTTAATGAAAATATATTAGAAAATATAGATTTTTTAGAAGATTCTATAAAAATGCTTGATTTCATAGGGTATGATTTGAGAAATGTCGAGCCAAATTCAACCAAGTTTAAAATGTTAATAAAAGCTTATCAAATGCATTACGTTCAAAATAATGTTACAGGAAACCTAGATAATTTAACTTTTGAGATAATTAAAAATCAATTCAAAGATATGTTGACCTAAGCTTGATTTTTTAATAATTGCAGAAATAAGATGGTGCGATGATCGCTTGAGAAATCAAGAGGAAAGTCCGGGCTCCTCTGGAAAATGAAACCAGGTAATTCCTGGCAGGGGCAACCCTAGGGAAAGTGCAACAGAAAATATACCGCCTTAGTATCTAAGGTAAGGTTGAAATGGTTGAGGTAAGAGCTCACCGCATAATTGGTAACAATTATGGCTATGTAAACCCTTTCAGGAGCAAGGCCAAATAGGAATAACATAAATTCCAGTGAAGTTATTCGGGTAGGCTGCTTGAAACAAATGGTGACATTTGTTCTAGA
>CETH01144567.1_pt1 | contig 10198 bp, 8 predicted proteins | sample 361461 | NCBI WGS metagenome assembly CETH01 (sample SAMEA2622695, study PRJEB7988) | marine metagenome | isolation source: saline water (ENVO:00002010), including
CATTAAGATAGATACATGTTAATATAGCAAAAACATATGCTTGTAAAAATGCAATTAAAATTTCTAAACCTGTGAATGCTACCATGACAGCTAAAGGTAGCCATCCACCTAAAAAACCCATCAAAATAACAAATCCAGAAAATACTTTTAACATAGTGTGGCCTGCCATCATGTTGGCAAATAATCTGACAGATAGGCTAATAGGTCTTGTAAAATATGAAATTACCTCAATCACAACCAGTAATGGAAGCATAAAAATTGGTACACCCTTAGGTACGAAGAAACCAAAGAAGCCTAAACCATGTTTAATAAAACCAATAACAGTAACACCTATAAATATTAGCATTGCTAAGGCAAATGTAACAGCTATATGACTAGTAACAGTAAAACCGTATGGTATCATTCCAAGCATATTCAAAAAAAGTACGAACATAAATAAAGTAAAAATAAAGGGAAAATAGTTTTTTCCTTGAGAGCCAACATTTTGTCTAACCATATCTGCAACAAATTCGTATGATAATTCAACAATTGATTGCATTCTTGAAGGAATTATTGAGTTTTTTCGAATAGAAATAATAGTTGTAAAACTTATAATAAAGACTGCAATCAGCATAAATAAAGCCGAATTTGTAAAGGAGATATCGAACCCTGCAATATTAATATCTAATAATCTTTTAATTTCAAACTGATGCATAGGGTCAGCTGGAAAAGAACCAGATCCATGATGATCGCCAGTATGATCCGAAGACGCCATTACTATCCTAACTTATTCATTTTATTTGCTGTTCGAATAACATTTGATATCCCAGCAGCAACACCCAAAATAAAAAATACTATCAAAAGCCATGGAGAGGTTCCGAATAACTTATCAAAAGACCAACCCATAATACCGCCTATTATAACTCCAGACATTAAATCAGTTGTTATTCTCATTGCAAGACCAAAGGCTGATGATTTAGCATTATCATTTTCATTAATGGATTTTTGATTGTATTTTTTTTGAAATTCACCAATTTTTTCAGAAATTCTATCTTTATCTTCAATAATATTTTGCATTTCTTTTTCTTTATCTTCTTGTGAATCTTGAGTCAAAGTTTACTTGAGAATTCCCTTTTTATGATAGCTTCCATACAGAAATTACTAATATAAGATGCTAGTGTCAACTACATATATTTATACATAAGTTACTGTAATAATTGAATTATTTTAATTAATTAAGCAATATTTCTGATTTTCTCAGTAACATTAAGGTCAACTGAAACTAATTGACTTACTCCCTTTTCTTGCATTGTTATACCATAAAGCCTATCCATTCTTGCCATAGTTAACGGATGATGTGTAATTACAAGAAATCTTGTTTTTACATTTGAAGCAATTTCCTCAATTAAATCACAAAACTTTTCAACATTACTATCATCTAAAGCTGCGTCAACCTCATCAAGAACACAAATTGGTGATGGATTTGTTAAGAATACAGCAAAAATTAAAGACAATGAGACCAAGCCTTTCTCTCCACCTGATAAGGATGACATTTCTATTAATTTCTTACCTGGTAATTGAGCAAAAACTTCTAGCCCTGCCTCAAGAGGATCATCAGAATCTATAAACTTTAATTCGGCATTTCCACCGCCAAAAAATTTTTTAAAGACATTCTGAAATTTTTCATTCACCTCTAAGAAGGCTCGTTGCATTCTTTCTCTTCCTTCTCTATTTAAGTCGTTAATTCCTGTTCTAAGTTTCTTAATTGCCTCAACAAGATCATCCTTTTCGATCTTAATTTCATTAATTCTCTCTTTTATTTCCTCTGCTTCCTCTTCAGCTTTTAAATTTACACCCCCAAGATCATTTCTTTCTGTTTTTAATCTATCTATAGTCATTTGCATTTCATCTTCATCTTCACTATCCATTGAAACATCTACTTCTTTCATAAATTCTGAAGTCTCTTTATTATGTTCTTTTTCAATTAAGTTAATGATTTCTGATAATCGAGTTTTATTTGATTCAAGCGTTACCTCAACTCTGCCCTTATTCTCCCTTAGATGTGATTCTTGATCAGATAATTCTCTAATTTTGAGAACTGTATCTCTTAGGTTATTTTCTAATTCAGTTAATTTGTCATTATTTTCGTTAGATTTTTTTCTTGCTGTTGAAATTTTCTCACTCAAGTCTATTTTTTTTGTATCAATATCTTCAGGTTTTTTCTCAAGGTTTATATTTTCTTCTTCAAACTTCTTAATTCTATCTTCTAAAATAGTAATTTGTTCAGATGCTATATCTTTTCTTTTATTTAAATCAGAAACATTTTTTTTATTAAGTTGAATTTTTTCAAAATTTAACCTCAAATCAGATAGATCTTTATGAGCATCTTTTAATTTTTTTCTTAAAGAATCGATATTTCCAGAATTATTTTCAAATTCTTTTATTTCTTCATATATTTCAATCAATCGATTTCTTTGACCTAATCTTTCAGCTGCAGAGCCTGGAGCACCTGCAGCTACTACCAAACCGTCCCATCTCCATAAGTCACCTTCTTTTGATACTATTCTTTGTCCATATGTTAGTTTATAGGAAAGCTCTTCACCATCTGATTTATTTACCAAACCAGTCTGGTTAAGTCTTTCGGTTAAAACATCTGAACCATCAACAAATTCTGAAAGCGGTTTACATCCTGATGGAAGATTTTGAGATCTTTCTTTAATCGACACTTTTTTCCAGTATATATCATTTTTAGTATCCAAAGAGTGGTATAATTCATCACCAAGCAGGGCATCTAATGCTTTTTCAAAGCCAGGTTTAACGTCAAGATTCTCTATAAGAGAATTAGTTCCATCAACATTATCTCCAATTATTCCTTCTAAAGCATCTTTTTCAGCATAAAGTTTTGTAAGATCATTTATTTCTTTATCTAAATCTATAATTAAACTTTCTTTTTTATTTATTTTAATATTTATTTCATCTTCGTTAGTATTTGTATCCTTATCGTCACCTATAACATTATTGTTTATATCCTCTAAAATCTGAATTTCTCTTTTTAATTGAAGATTGGTAGTTGAAATCAAATCATCTAATTCTTGCTTTCTTCTATCAGACTGTATTTGATCATTATCAAATCTTTCCATCTCAATAATTAACCTTTGAAGGATTGCAGAAGAATCATTCGATTCTTTTTTTAACTCAGGTAATGATTCTTGAATATTTAATTCTTCTGTTTTTTTATTACTTACACTCCTAACTATATTTTGGTGTTCAACATTTAAAGAATGGAGCTTTTCATCGTTTTCTTTACATTCTAGTTCAATGGTTTTGTATTTTTTTGCAAGAAGTAGGATTTCTGTTTCTCGAATTTTTTGTGATAAATTTTTATATCTACTTGCTTCCCTTGATTGTTTGTTAAGAGATCTTACCTGAGATGCTAATTCTTTTAATATATCATCAAGCCTATCAATATTTGTTTCAGCAGATTTAATTCTTAACTCAGCCTCGTGTCTTCTAACATGAAGACCAGAAATACCTGCAGCATCTTCTAGGATTCTTCTTCTTTCGTATGGTTTTTGATCAATTAATTCTTGAATTTGACCCTGTCTTACTAAAGATGGCGATCTTGCTCCAGTTGAAGCATCAGCAAAAAGCATTTGTATATCTCTTGCTCTTGTATCATTACCATTTAATTTATAAACAGACCCTGCTTCCCTTTCTATTCTCCTTGTAACTTCAATTATGTCAGCATCATTACACATAAGAGGAGCATCACGATCTTTATTATTTAATACTAGAGATACTTCAGCTGAGTTTCTTGAAGGTCTATTTTGAGTTCCTTGAAAAATAACGCCTTCCATACTTGATGCTCGCATAGATTTATAGGAAGCTTCGCCCATAACCCACCTAATCGCTTCAACCAAATTTGATTTACCACAACCATTTGGACCAACTACTCCAGTCAACCCATCTTTTATGTCTATTTCTATTGGTTCAACAAAAGATTTAAAACTTGATAACCTTAATTTGCTAAAATCCAACACTTACTCCCTATATTAATTTAATCCTTAGAAATACCAAGCTCAGCTAATATGGCGTCAAAATCTAGTGACGATATTTTTTTGTTATTAACGAAAACTGCAGGCGTACTATTAACTCCAAACCTTGATGATGCTAACCTTTGATTTCCTTCAATCATATTAAACAACTCAGTATTACTTAGACACAATTTAACATTTTCTTCAGATAAGCCAGCTAAACGTGCAACCTTTAATAATCCATTATAGGGATTCTCATTATCAAACAACCATTCTTCCTGTGTTTTTAAAAGAACATCAATTACACCAAAATACATATTATCTCCTGAGCAATGAGCTATCATTGAGCCCGCCATTGCAAGAGGGTCTATAGGATAATCTCTAAAAATATATTTGACTTTTCCAGTGTCTACCAATTCTGATTTTATTCTAGGAAAAACATCTCCGTGGAAAGTAGCACAATGTGGGCATGTAAGGCTGGCATACTCCACAATAATGCTCTCAGCATCATCTGAACCTAAAATATGATCTCCTTCAAGATTTGAAGAAACACCAGTGGAAAAACTTATATTTGAAGATAAGTCTCTTGATGCGTTAATATTATCAGTCAAATTTGATGATTGCTGATTTGGCGAGAGGAAAAAGATTGCAAGAATCAAACCTAATACAACAAAACCAACCACAAGAATTATATTTTTTTTACCCATAATTACCTCACTTAATATTATTTGTTATTTTTACCAATTATAATTTTACCCAAAGAATTTATTGCTTCTTTCAATTCACTTTCTTCAACTTTATCAAGAAAAGCATCAACCCTTTCATTTTTTGAATTTTTATTCTTAATATTTTCTTTTTTTGACTTGCTCTCTTTTATTTCATCTTGGATAAAAGAGTTTCGAAATCTAATTCTATTTACTGCTCGATATCCATAATAATCATTAATTTTTTGTATAATATCAGTTTTAATATATTCCATTTCTGTAGATGTCGCGCCATCTGTAGCAATAGTTAAAACTCCACCACCTTTTTGAATTCTTAATTTTTCGGGTATAGAGTTTTTATAATACTCTTCTCCAACGATTTCTTTCCAGTTATCAATTATATAACTTTTTACAAAACCTTGCTTATTGAAAAAAGGTTTAGAAATTTTAGAAATGTACCAACTGAGTTGCTTAGTTGGAAAAAAATTTTTATCATTTGTTTTTTTAGTTATTTGAGTCTCACAAATTATGAAAGTTTCAATAAAAGATAATTTATCAAAAAAAATCTTAATTTGGTATGATAAAAACAAAAGGGATTTACCCTGGAGAAAATCAAAAAACGATTTCAGTCCATACCAAACATGGATATCAGAGATCATGTTACAGCAAACTACTGTTGAGGCTGTGATTCCATACTTTCATAAATTCATTTCTAAATGGCCAACAATTAAAAAACTTTCTGAAAGTAATATCGAAGACATAATGGATGCATGGTCAGGATTGGGCTATTACTCAAGAGCAAAAAATATTCATAAAACTGCAAAAATAGTCAACAAAGAATATAACGACAAAATACCTGATAATTATGAAGAGTTAATAAAATTACCTGGAATTGGTCCATATACTGCAGGCGCAATATTAACAATTGCTTACGATAAAAAAGCTTCGGTAATTGACTCTAATATAGAAAGAATAATTCTAAGAATACAAGGTATCAAAAAACCAAAAGATAAAGTTAAAAAAGAATTAATAAAAATTTCTGAAGAACTATGCCCAGATAATAGAAGCGGAGACTATGTTCAGGCAATGATGGATTTGGGTTCAGCAATTTGTAAGCCAAATAATCCTAAATGCAATTTATGTCCTATTGAAAAATTTTGTTATTCTTACAAAAACAACTTAACAAATTTGATACCAATTAAAAAAACAAGAAAACCAATAAAAATTAGAGAAGCTTATTTATTTTGGATTGTATCAAATCAGAATAGAGTTTTTCTCCGTAGAAGACCCTTGTCGGGGTTATTACCTGGTATGTTAGAATTTCCGTCTTCTGATTGGATTACTAAAAATAAAAAAACTAGAAGCGAAATATTATTTCCTATTAAAGGAAATTGGAGACCGATCACTGGTAATGTATTGCATACTTTTTCTCATTTTCAATTATCATTAAAAATTTATATATGTAGAGATGTTAATGAAAAAAAGTTAGAGGGTATTTGGAAAAAAGAAAATGATATTTCTGACCTGAACTTGCCAAGCTTGATGAAGAAAGTTTATAAACATGTTTTCTCAAATAATAATAACTAGATTTATTTAAAATGAATAAAGCTCATCTAAATTTCTCTAAAGAACATAATATAATTAAAAAAACAATTATTGAAGGAGGTAAAATTGCTCTTAAATGGTTCAATAATAAACCCAATGTATGGAAAAAAGAAGACGGCACAGATGTATCAGAAGCTGATATCGAAATTGATAATTTTCTTCAGGTAGAATTAAAAAAGAGAATACCAAATACCGGCTGGCTGTCTGAAGAAAATAAAGATGATTATTCTAGATTGGATTATGATAAAACACTAATAGTGGACCCTATAGATGGTACTAAATCTTTTCTTACCGGCAAAAAAGATTTTTGCATTGCAATTGCTTTAATAAAATATGGAAGACCAATTTCAGCTGTTATATATAATCCAATAAATGAAGAATTATTTGAGGCTGAAAAAAATAAAGGCTCATGGTTAAACTCAAAAAAAATTAGAACAACAAAAACATCAAAACTTGAGAACTCAAAAATGTGTGCTTTCAAACCAATGTTTTCACACCCTGCTTGGAAAAGACCTTGGCCAAAAATGTTTATTGATAATAAAAATTCTATAGCATATCGAATGGCTCTTGTTTCCAGCGGTCAATTCGACTCGATGATGGCATTAAACACTAAATCAGATTGGGATATTGCTGCTGGTGATTTATTAATTACTGAAGCTGGTGGAAAAGTTACAGATCACAAAGGGAATCAATTAATATATAATCTTAAAAATATATCAAAAAAATCAATTATAGGTACATGTGATGGCCTACATGATAAAATAATTGAGAGAGTTGAGGAGATAAAATTATAGTGTAATTTTTAAATAGGTTTTTGTTGATAAAATTTTTTAAAATAAATTTAATTTTTTTCTTAATTGTAATAGCTTCACCCGCTTCTTACAGTAATACAGATATGTCTGATCCTTACGAAAATTCTAATAGAAGCATTCATGAATTTAATGATAAAATTGATATTTATTTATTAAGGCCTGTTTCTGTTGGATATAGCTTATTACCAAACCCTATCGAAGATGGAATTTCAAATATACTTCAAAACTCAGGAGAGCCAATTAACTTTACTAACTATATATTACAAGGTGAGATTAAAAATGCCTTATCGAGTTTAATGAGATTTATTATTAATTCTTCCTTTGGTCTTCTGGGCGCTATTGATTTAGCAGATCAATTAAATTTAAAGAAGAATGATACTGATTTTGATAAAACTCTTGAGAGGTGGGGAGCAAGCGAAGGCAATTATTTAGTCCTACCTTTTATTGGACCAAGATCTTCACGTCACCTTGCTGGAAGTATAATTGATATAGTTTTAAATCCTCTTAATTATTTTCTTAAAGATGAGGATAGTATAATAAGAATTTCACCTACTATATTGTATGCTGTTTCAGCCAGATCAGGAAATATGGAAACTATTGATAATTTAAGAGAAACATCAATTGATTATTATAGTTCTTTAAAATCGATATATCAACAAAGCAGGTCTTCTGGTCTAAATGAAAGTTTAGATGAAGAAATATTTGATGATTTTTTTGAATCCCTAGAAGTAGAAAATAAAAATGATTAAAAAGATTTTAACATTATTTTTGTTATTCTCTTTTCTACCAGTTAATTCTGCCCTATCTGATAGTAAAATTTTATCGCCTAAAGATTATGTCACTTATATAGCTCAAGAAACTCTTGATGTTCTTGGGAATAAAAATAAAAGTACTGATGAGAAGGTAGAAAATATTACAAATATCTTTTTATCTAATTTGGCTGTAAGAGAAATATCATTATTTGTATTAGGGCCTTACAGAAGAAATTTAGATTCTGTCCAAAAAACTGAATATATAAATTTAATTAAAAGATTTGTATCAGAGATTTATTCAATTAGATTAGCTTCATTTCCATCTGGTGATTTTAGTATTCTTAACTCAACTGATAATGGAAGATCGGGAATCATAGTAAAAACTTCAATTCAATTTTTAAATGACCCTAATCCAACAAAAATTGATTGGAGACTCATTAAAAAACAAGATGGTAATTTTAAAATATTTGATATACGTGTTGTCGGAATTTGGATGGCTCAGGAACAAAGGTCAACATTTACATCTTTTTTAAGTAAAAATAATGGGAATATTGATAAATTAATGGATAGATTAGAAAAACAATTAAGTAAGTAATTATCGTGAAAATTTTTTATATTTAATTCGAGAAGGGATTTCACTTTCTTCACCTAAACGATTTTTTCTATCTATTGAATAATCCGAATAGCTTCCTTCAAACCATTCAATGCTGCTATTACCCTCAAAAGCTAGTATATGTGTACATATTCGATCTAAAAACCACCTATCATGGCTAATTATCATTGCACAGCCTGAAAACTTATCTAACGCATACTCTAAGGCAAATAAAGTCTCTACATCCAAATCATTTGTTGGTTCATCAAGTAAAAGGACATTAGCGCCAGATTTAAGTGCTTTGGCGAGGTGAATTCTATTTCGCTCTCCCCCAGATAATTGGCCTACCTTTTTTTGCTGATCAGGACCTTTAAAATTAAACGAACTGGTGTAAGCACGTGTATTAATTGTTGTTGAATTAATTTCAACAACATCATTTCCTTCTGAAATTTCTTCCCAAACTGTTTTACCGGGGTCAAGAGTTTCTCTTGATTGATCTACATAACTTAAATTAACTGTTTCGCCTAACCTTACCGATCCAGCTGTTGAATCTAATTTATCTGAAATAATATTAAAAAGTGTTGTTTTGCCTGCGCCATTAGCACCTATAATTCCAACTATAGCTCCTTTTGGAACTTTAATAGAAAGGTCCTCAAAAAGTACCTTATCTTCGATAACTTTCTTTAAATTATTTGTTTCAATTACCAGATCTCCAAGCCTTGGTGCAGTTGGAATTATAATTTGAGGGTCATCTATAGATTGAATATTTTCTTTATTTAAAAGAGATTCATAGTTGTTAATTCTTGCTTTTGATTTAGATTGCCTAGCTTTAGGAGATGATGAAATCCAATTAACTTCACTCTTTAATCTTCTCAATCTTGCATTTTCATGTTTAGTTTCTAATTCAATTCTTTTTTGTTTCTGAATTAGCCATTTACTATAGTTTCCCTCATAAGGAATTGCTTTTCCTCTATCTAACTCAAGTATCCATTCGGTAATATTATCAAGAAAAAACCTATCGTGAGTAATCAATATAACTGTACCCTTATAATTTTTAAGATAATTCTCTAGCCAAGAGACTGTTTCTGGGTCCAGATGATTGGTTGGCTCGTCAAGTAAAAGTAAATCTGGCTCTTCAAGAAGTAACTTACAAATTGCAACTCGTCTTTTTTCACCTCCCGATAAATTATTAATATTCATGGTCTTTTCAGGGCATCGTAAAGCATTCATAGCCTGTTCAATCTTTGAATCAAGATCCCATAAATCTTTTGCCTCTATTTCATCCTGTAATTTAGCTAAATCATCTGCAATATCTTCAGAATAATTCATTGATAGTTCATTATATTTTTCAATTAATGAGATTTTTTCTATAGCCCCTTCGCAAACATTTTCATAAACATTTTTTGTATGATCTAAGTCAGGCTCTTGAGGTAGATAACCTACTTTAATGCCTTTAGAAGCAATAATTTCACCATTATATTCTTTATCTATGCCAGATAAAATTTTAAGAAAAGTCGACTTACCTGAACCATTTATACCTACAATACCAATTTTAGCATTTGGCAAAAAAGATAAATTAATATTCTCAAAAAGTGTTTTACCTCCAGACCAAGTTTTAGACAGATTTTCTAGAGAAAAAATATATTGGTAAGATACCATCCTAATCCCTTTAATGGTGGGCCTGGCAGGATTCGAACCTGCGACCGAACCGTTATGAGCG
>CETH01041364.1_pt1 | contig 10195 bp, 11 predicted proteins | sample 361461 | NCBI WGS metagenome assembly CETH01 (sample SAMEA2622695, study PRJEB7988) | marine metagenome | isolation source: saline water (ENVO:00002010), including
CTGTTTTAGTTCTTGATGTTGTGAATACCTAGATAAAAGAAAAAATAGCTGGGTTTGAAAAGCATGCTGTTTCTGATTTTTATAAAAATCTTTCAAAAAAGGATTTTCTTCAAACTTTTCCAAAACAAGCTTAGCCTGAACTTTCTTTGCGATAATGTTTGCTAAACTTGTTTTACCAGCACCTATCGTACCTTCAATAGAAATATTATAATATAAAGATGACATGCTAATTATACTCCCTAACCTCATCATTAAAATGAGAAATACTATCTAAAAGTTCTTTTATAGTCTTTTTACTATTAGGCAATATATAATTAGAAGCTATATCTGTCCAAGGTTTTAGAACAAATTTTCTTAATTTTATTTGAGCATGTGGAATGACTAGTTTTTTTTGATTTAAAACAATATCATTAAATGTTAAAATGTCAATATCAATAATTCTTGCTTGATATCTATTTTTATTTTTTGTTCTACCCATTTGATTCTCAATTTTTTGAGTGATATTAAGCAGCTCTAAAGGGTTAACTAAAGTTTTAATTCTGATAACTTGATTTAAAAAATAATTTTGTTTTTTATTTTTCATAGGAGATGTTTCATAAATTTTAGATTTTGACATAATCTCTATTTCAATATGATTAGAAAGCAATAAAAGTGCTTTTTTTAAATAAACTAATCTATCACCCATATTACTACCTAAGCTTAAAAATATATTCATTTTTTATATTCAATTTCTACATTAATGAAATCTTTATTAGCATCAATTTCAATTGAAGGTTTTCTTATATTTATTTTTATATAATAAATAGTTTTATATTTATTCTTTATATCTAATATTAATTGCTTTCCTAATGATTCTAAAAGATTGAAGCGTTTACCCGTAAAAGTGTTTTTAATTATTTGATACAAATCCATATAGTCAATAGTAGCAGAAATGCAGTCAGAAGAATCAGATAAATTATATGAAATAATTAAATCTAAATTAAAATTTTGCCCTTCATTAATTTCATGTTTATGTAAACCATGAAAAGCAAAAAAATTTAAATTATTTAATCTTATTGAATTTTTAGTAGAGGGTAACATTTATAGCCTGAGGACCCTGCTGACTTTCTTCTGTATCAAATTTTACTCTTACACCAATCTGAGCAATCTGACCAGACCTTAAATTTTTAATATTTAAAAAATAATCTTCACCATCATCACCCTCAATAAATCCCCATCCATTAGTTTGATTCCAAACCTTAATTTTTCCTGATAACATATCTAACTTTTATTTATTATTTTTAAAACCAATATCTTTATTAAATTCACTTGGAAAATCATATCCATCCCTATTTGGATAATGCATAATAGTATTAACAAAGTTCCAGACAACTAAAAAAACTCCATCAATACGATCTTCTTTTTGAATATCTAATGGTATAGGATTACCATTTTTATCTTTAGTTTTTTTAATAAATACTCCAGGATGTTGTAACCATAAGCCTAAATGATCATAACCTTTAACTAAGTAATGTCCCGAAGCTGATATAATACCAATATTTTTCAAAGCACTTTCATCATTAAAAGATATAAAAACTATGTCACCTATAATATCTTCGGATTTAAACATCTATTAAATTGTTATTCTTCTTCAGTTTTTACTTTTGATAATAAATCATTTAACTTTAACTCTAAATCATCTATTCTAGCTTTTAATGACTTATTTTCCTTTTTTAAACGATTAATGTCATTTTTTGAAGTTGATCGATATGTGAAAAATCTATCATCTAAATCACTTAAATTTTCACTAATTACAGAATCAGTATCAAACATAATTGACCTTACATCTTCAATCTCTTGATTTGTTCCTTTAAATTCTGATGCAACATCCCTTTTAAATGCAGAGCTTCTTTTTTTAATTTGAACTGTAGTATCTTGGATTTCTTTTAATTTGCTATTATGACCAATGTATCTTAAACGTAATTTTTTTTCTTTTACAGATACAGCGTTAATATTTTCATCTTGAAGTTCATTGGTTTGAGTATTACCTTTAATGCCCTGATCAACGGTCCCTGTAAGCTGAGTATAAATGAAAACTATACCTAAAATTGAAAAAACAACAATAAACCATAAAGCTTTATATTGTATAGGATTTGCAACAGCGTCTCGTGCAGTCTCAAGAGTTTGTCTAAGTAAAGATTGCTCTTCTAAGGCCCCTTTTATCTCATCCTCTTTTACATAACCCATATCAATCAAAGTTTTCCCTAAAGGTTTATCTCCTTGTTTATCTAAAGCATTTTCTAACTGTTTTTTGGTTATATATTTTCTTTTGATTAAAATATCACCAATTTTTTTAATTTCTTTAGCCATTTAGTTGTAGTCCTATTTTAATTGTTCTAATTTTTTCAGTTTTTCTTCCCATTCAGATAATTTATTACCTTTAGGAACTTTTTTAATATGTTTACTATCAATATCACTTAAATATTTCTCCCTTGTCTTTTCCTTATCTTTCAGGGCCTTAAATAAATTTGACATTTCAGTATTAAAGCCATCAATTGTGGAATTTAACCTAGAGATTAGCTCTTCCATAAGTGGCTGTCCGTAATTTGTACCGATAATATCCATAAGATTATCAAACTTATCTTCTAGGTATTTAATTCTATCTTCTTTATTATTAAAATTCATATCGTTAATTTTTAAAAACTATTGCAATCATACAAATCATTTTTTAGTTAAATAGTATGATTTTCATCAAGCGTTGAATCATTCATTTTATTATCTTGCTCATTTTTAGAAAAGAAAAATTTATAAAAATCTGTACTGTTATAGAGAATTATATAGCTAATTATAGATGATATAATACCTATAAATGTTAAAATCAAACCACCAATACCAAACAAAAATGAACAAAGACATATTAAATAAACTTTTAATTTTTCATGAATATCAAAATCTTTGATTAAAGAGTTAATTATAAAAAATATAACCAGTAGAGTTGATCCATATAAAAAAGATTGATCAGAAACTACAATAAGGGAACAGGCTGATGATAGTGTTAATGTGAAAAAAGAACAAAAAATAATTAATTTTAAATTTTTTTGATCATCATTTTTGTCAGAATTAACATCAGTAACCAATATAGTAGTGATAAATAAATTCAATACTAATTTTATAATATATGCAATAATTGATATCATCTTAATTAATAGTTTTAAATCTTATTTTGAATTTACTGATATTTAATAAAGAAAGTAAAGGAGTTCCAAGTATTTGATAATCTGGAACAAATCCCCAAAAACGAGAATCTAGACTATTATCTCTATTATCACCTATAAATAAATAATAATCACATTTAACTTTATAAGAATCTATATCTATCAAACTGACTCCATTAATTTTAAGATTATTTATAATGTATTGATCTGAATACTCTTTATAAAAATTTAACCCAAATAAAAATGGAGAACCATCATATTCATTATTAATAATATTATTAATTTGATCTTCTGAGTAATCATTTAAAAACGCTTTATAAATAACATCATTAACTAAATCTTTTTCTGTTATTATTCCATCTAAATCTAAATCAATAGATCTAACTAAATTAATGTCTGTATCAAAACTATATAAATAAGGATTTTCATATATATTCCAAGGATTATCTGTTTTACTATTTTTATTTTTTAGTTTTAAAAATGCTTTTTTCTTGTGATAGTTTTCTCTTTGAGCTTCTTGATTTGGAAATAATTTATACCATAATATTCCACTAATTTGAGCTACTGACTCTGGATCTTCCATAATAAATTTAATATCATTCAAGGTAACCTCATTGCCATCTTGAACTAAAAGAGTAATAAAAGAAATCCATTCATTTTGATTTTTATACCACTTATCAATATCTATATCCATACCCTTATACGGCACAATAAACGGTTTAATGTTATCAGTATTACCATCAAAATATGGATATACAGTGCCCATCAAATACTGCTCTTGGATTGTTGGATAATCTCTATTATCACCACTATAAACAAAATTGCTTTGATAAGGATTTAATTGAAAATTTTTATCAAGCAAAATAGTAGATTTTGTATTAAACAATGTATCATAAATATTTGCTTGATTTTTGGTGGTAAATTGAGCTTTTCTTAAAGCAACTTGAAATCTTCTTGAATTTGAGGAATTAAGCAGACCATAATCTGTTTTATTAATCCAACCATCACCATTTAAATCAGCCTCTTTAAAAGTTATATATTTTGCATTTTTAGGAAAAGACATTAATTGATTATTAATAGTAATTTCTCCTTCCTCTATCAAAATAGTATCCTTAGGGATACCAATACATCTTTTAACATATTTTTGAAAAGGGTCTCTAGGATATTCGAACATTGCAACATCACCATTGCTAACTTGTTTAAACTCAGGTAAACGTAATGAAGGTATATAAAAACCAAATCTAGTATATGGAATCCCAATCCAATTTGGAGTTCTCATTCCATAAGTGAATTTATTGCCAATTAATAAGTCACCTACCAAGATTTCATTTTCCATTGAACCTGTAGGTACTACATAAATTTCTATCAAAGATGATTTAACCGTAAAAGCTACAATAACTAAAACAAATAATATTTTAGCTTCTTTCAGATATTTGTTGAACTTATTTTTCATTAATAACCTTAATAAGCAACAGCAGAAGCACCTCTTCTGCTATCTGCTGCTCCTGAATATAAATTTATATAATGTAATTGTTTATCTTTATCTTCTAATCTATCTATTTTTATACAGTTAGCCTCTCCAATACTTCTTCTAAATGCAATGTTATGACCTCTGTCTTTTAAGTTCTCCAAAGTTTCTTTTGAAAAATTTAGGGGTTCAAAGTAAACAACATCTGGCAACCACTGATGATGAAATCTTGATTGTTCCACAGCATTTTTGATAGACATATTTTGATCAATTACATTTAAAATAACTTGAGCTACCGTAGTAATTATCGTAGATCCACCAGGTGATCCAACTACTAAAAATAAATCTCCATTGAAATCCTCAACAATAGTAGGTGTCATTGAACTTAACATTCTTTTATTTGGTTCGATTGAATTGAGCTTATTTCCAATCAATCCATACTTATTTGGATGGCCAGGTTTACTTGAAAAATCATCCATTTCATTATTTAATAAAAAACCAGAATCATCAACAACAATTCCATTGCCAAACCAACCATTAATTGTTGTTGTAACGCTAACTGCATTACCCCATTTATCAACTACAGAGTAATGGGTGGTTTCTTCTGATTCAAAATAGCTTACCTCTCCTTCTTTTACACTATCTGAGATTCTTGCATTTTCAAAATCAATTTCAGACCAACGTTTTTTAGAGTATTCATCAGAAATAAGCTTTTCAATAGGAATATCATTAAAATCTGAGTCTCCAAGAAAAACTGAACGATCTGCATAAACATTTCTTTCAGACTCAATTAAATAATGTATATAATCTGCAGAATGATAAGATATAGAGTCTAAATCGATATTCTCTAATTGATTTAAAATTCCTGCTAAAGCAATACCTCCAGATGAAGGGGGTGGCATTGAATATATTGTAAATCCTTTATATTCAAATTCAATAGGTTTTCTTTCAATTGCTTGATAATTTTTTAAATCATCTTCAGTAATAATTCCACCTGTTCTTTTCATACATTTTATAATATTTTTAGCTGTCTCTCCTTCATAAAAACCTTTTTCTCCAGAAAAAGCAATCCTTCTAAGTGTATTAGCTAAATCAGTTTGATAAAATATCTCTCCAATTTCAAACAGCTCTTTATCTTTAGTAAAAATATTCTTTGCTTCAATATCATTTGATAAAAAAGATTTATAATATTCTGAATTTAAATATGAGCAATTTAATGGGTCTAATTCAAATCCATACTGAGCAAGTTTTACAGAGGGTCTAATAATATCTACCCAATTAACTGAACCAAACTTTTGGTGAGCTAACCACATTCCAGAAACTGAGCCTGGAACACCAGAGGCTAATGCTGTAGACCAACTCTTTCCTTTAATAATGTTTAAACTATCATCTAAAAACATATCTTTATAAGCAGCAGAAGGGGCTTTTTCTCTAAAATCAATTGTTGTGACATTACCTTCAGCTGTTCTTATGACCATAAAACCTCCACCACCAATATTTCCAGCTCCTGGATGAACAACAGCTAATGCAAAAGATACAGCAACCGCTGCATCAATAGCATTTCCACCTTTTTTTAAAATTTCTATACCAATATCAGATGCGTATTTATTAGAGCTAACAACCATCCCATTATATCCCATCGCATCAGGGAATTTCCCAAATAATATACCAGATAACAAAAAGATCACTACAAGATGCTTAAATATCATAAATTTTACCCTTTTTAATATTTATTTCAGATCCATTTTTAAGAAATGTCATGTCTATGGTACTTATTCTCAATTTTTTAAAAAGATTAAGATTAAGCTCAATTAAAGATTGTTTAATTTTACTACCAAAATTAACTCCATTTAGAGGAATTTTACTATTAATTGTTTTTTTTCCTATTGATACATCAATAGATAGTAATTCAAGTATATTTTCTTTGGATATAACCATGTCATACCTATCATTGATTAATAATATATTAAAATGATTCTTAACCAAATAAGATCCAACAATCTGAAAACCTAACAAAGCAATTTTATCAGCTTCTTTAAAATTTTTTAATTGAGGTAAATAATTGCTTATAGGTTTAAATGATTTTCTATGGATTGGGCATGCAAACTTCTCTTTGATTACATCTACATGAAACTTTGTTCCATAACCTTTATGCTTTTCAAATTTGTAATCAGGAAAAATTTTTGCATATTCAATCATCATCAAATCCCTAGTAACTTTAGCAATAATAGAAGCACAGGCAATAGTATATGATAAAGAGTCACCCTTTATAATATTTTTCTGCTCTATATGATGAATATCAGCACGATTACCATCAACCAGAAGTAAATCTGGCTGAATTTTAAGCCTTCCTACAGCTTTTCTCATTGCTAAATAAGTAGATTCTAAAATGTTAATTTCATCAATCTTATCTTCATGAACAATACCAATACCAACATCTAATGCATTATTCATAATTTTATCAAATAAAATTAATCTTTTCTTCTCTGATATTTTTTTTGAATCTTTGATACCTTCTATCATATCTGCATCACCCCAATTCAAAGCAACTGCAACAACAGGTCCAGCAAGAGGACCTCTTCCAGCTTCATCAATTCCTACAATATTCTTAAAACCTTTTGAGAAATACATTTTTTCATATTTTAAAATATCCATATGATAAATTTAAAAAAAAATTATAAATTATTTACTGAATTTAAGGGGTGCTTCTTTAGCTGAGATTATACCCATGAACCTGATCTAGATAATGCTAGCGGAGGAATTTATGAAAAATATATACTACTTATCCTATCTTGTTTTTATATCATTAACTTTTGCCTATGAACCCACTACTATTAAAGGGCAAGTTTTAGATAATAATAATAAACCAATTGAAAAAGTTTATGTTTCATCAAATGTCGACCAATTTTACACTGATACTAATGGTAATTTTATCATACTCTATGATACCAATAGTACAAATATTAAATTTAGTAAAATTGGTTACAAAGATATTGAAATTAATATTAATACAAAAAAAAATAATTTGACTATCAATTTAGAGCAACAAAATATTTATTTACCTGAGATAAATATTTCTGAAATTAGCGCTATTACTAAACAACAAAAATCAGCTAATGATATTCATGTTCTATCAGAATATGACTTTAAATCTGGCGATATACATTTTGATAACTCTATCAATAAAATTCCTAATATCAATTATACAGGAGGAACTTCACGAGCTAGATTTTTTCAAATTAGAGGGATTGGAGAACTAAGTCAATATGCTGGAGAAGGGGGCCCTAATTACTATGTTGCAACCATCATTGATGATATTGATTTAAGTGGAATAGGAATGCCTATATTTTTAGATAATATTAGTCAAATAGAGGTTTTTCAAGGACCTCAATCATATTCTTATGGACACAATGCAATGGCTGGTCTTATAAATATAAAATCAATTGAACCTGACATTAAAAATGAAAATAATTTTAAATTAACAAAAGGAAATGATGAATTATTACAATTCTCATATTTACATCAATCTCAACCCCTACTTAATGATAAACTACTTGCTAACTTTTTTATATATCAATCAGCTCAAAACGGATTTATGTATAATAGTTTTTTAGATGACTACAGGAATAATAAGTTTGAAAATCTTAAAAAATTAAAATTAAACTATAATTCCAATGATATTTTTAGTTCAAAATTAACTTTTATTAATTCATATTTGAATAATGGGTATGATGTATGGAGCCCAAACAATAATCCAGATACAACATATTCTAACCAACCAGGAGTAGATTCTCAAAAATTAAAAGCTGCCTCTATAAGAAATGAACTTAATTTCAATAAATTTTCAATAATTAATATATCTAATTATCTGGATTCAGATATGAATCACAGCTACGATTCAGACTGGGGTAATGATGATTTTTGGAATCAGGATCCTTATAATGTAGAATATTGGTCATATGAATATTATCAAAATGAACTAAGACGAAGATATATGTCTTCACATGAATTTAGGTTCATTTCCTATTTTGATGAAAATATTACAAATGCTTTGGGGTACTATTATAAAAATCTAGAAGAAAAAGATAATGCTACAGGCTGGATTCTTGGAGGAGAAGATGTAGCATTAAAATCTATTTTCAATATTACAAACCATGCTTTGTTTAATGAATTGAAGTATACATATGGCAAATTTATGTTAACTACAAATGTAAGAGTTGAACAAGTTAATCTTAGATACAGCTCAATTCATTACCATGAAGAGTATGTGGACTATGACTATTATAATCCTATTTATGATACTACATATGTTAACACAGATTATCATGATATGTTAAGTGCTGGAAAAGTCTCATTATTATATTCAATTAATGAACAAAATAATTTTTATTTCACACTATCAAATGGATATAAGGCAGGTGGTGTAAATCAAAATCCTAGACTTGCTACTATTAACAGAATTTTTAAGCCTGAATTTAATCAAAATTTTGATTTAGGTTATAAATTTAAAAATGAGAATACCGCATTAAATATAAACCTATTTTATATGAATAGATACGATTTACAGGTAACTCTATCTAGTCAACAAGATAGCGATAATCCAAATAGCTTTTATTTTTATACCTCAAATGCTTCTAATGGATACAATAATGGAGCAACTATGAATTTCAAAAAGGTTTATGAGGACAATTTTGAAGCATATGTTAATTTAGGTTATTTGAAAACTCAAATTAATTCTTTCACATATTTTATTGACCAAGATACTGAGATAGAATTTCAAGAACGAGACGCAGCTCACGCTCCATCATATACTGTATCTTGGGGCTTCTCTAAATATTTTGATAATTTTAGAATTGGTGCAGACGTTCATGCTAAAGATCGCTTTTATTTTGATTATAGCCATAATGAGCAATCTAAACCATACTCAATCACCAATATTCATATGGGATATAATATAAATTCTAATTTAGATGTATCTATATGGTCAAAAAATATTTTCAATACTAAATATGTTATTAGAGGCTTTTTCTTTGGACTTGAACCACCAATTTATGAAAATAAGCTCTATTTATCCTATGGAGACCCATTTAGCATTGGAATGACTATAAATTATAAATTCTAATGATACCATCTATAATAGTTGCTATTTTTTTTTCATTATTACTTTTTTTTGGATTCAAAACTAGCAGTAAAGAAAATTTAAAAGACTTCGTCTATTCAGGTAGGAAAGCGACTACCCCTGCACTTATAGCTACTTTGGTTACTACATGGTATGGTGGAATTAATGAAATAGGCATTGAGGTCATTTATAATGGTGTTGCAACCTGGATTTATTTTGGTCTATTTTATTATATTGCTGCATTATTATATGCATATATAATTGCTCCAAAAATAATTGATAAAAATTATAGATCTATCCCTGTGACCATATATAAAACATATGGTAAGATTCCAGGAATAATATCGCTCTTAACTCTATTTCTGTATTTAATTCCAGCTGCATATATATTAATTCTAGGTCAACTCTTAAGTG
>CETH01063945.1_pt1 | contig 10193 bp, 9 predicted proteins | sample 361461 | NCBI WGS metagenome assembly CETH01 (sample SAMEA2622695, study PRJEB7988) | marine metagenome | isolation source: saline water (ENVO:00002010), including
TAGGAGGAGATTTTTCTTCATGTTTTGACCAGCATGAATTTAATAGTTGCCATGCAATATGTAGAAATATAAATGATGATTCAATTATTGGTGTAGGAAGAATACATAGTATTGATAAGGATACCCTGCAAATAAGATATATGGCAGTACATGAGAGATATAGAAGAATGAAAGTTGGTGATAATATTTTATGTTTTTTAGAGAAATATGCAAAAGAAAATAAAAAGAAATATATTATTTTATATGCTAGAGAAAGTGCCTTAAATTTTTATATTGATAATAGTTATAAAGTTTGTGAAAAGGCTCACCTGCTTTATGGCCAAATTCAACATTATCTAATGAAAAAGAAATTAAAATAATGAGTAACCCTTATAATACATTTTCATATTATACATTTGGATGTAAAGTGAATTTTGCAGATTCTTCATTTATAGCTAGAGAATTAATTGATAATGGTTTCACTAAAGTGAATATAGAAAATTATCCTGATTTATGTCTTATTAATACTTGTTCTGTAACTGATAATGCAGATAAGAAAGCTCGTAGTTTAATAAGAAAAATAAACAGGATATCTCCTCAGTCAAAGATTATAGTATTTGGTTGTTATGCTCAATTAAATCCTGACCAAATTAAGAAAATAAATGGTGTTTTTAAAGTTATAGGTATGGAAGATAAATTTAACATTAAAAGTTTGTTAAAAGATATAAATAGTAAGATTGTTTATAATTCTAATATTAAAAGCGTTAATAGTTTTAATATAACATATTCTCAAAGTGAGAGGGTGCGTTCTTTTTTAAAAATTCAAGATGGTTGTGATTATAATTGTTCATATTGTACTATTCCTTTAGCAAGAGGAAAAAGTAGAAGCATGAATGTGGATAACACTATTGACGTGATTAAGGATATTGTACAAAAAGACTGCAAGGAAATTGTATTGAGTGGAATCAATATAGGGGATTTCGGAATTTCTTATAAGCAAAAATTTAAAGATTTATTATTAGAATTAGAAAATATTGATGATTTAAAACGTTATAGAATATCATCAATTGAACCCAATCTAATTAATGAAGATATGATTAAAATTATTTCAAATTCAAAAAAAGCTATGCCTCATTTCCATATTCCATTACAATCTGGTTCAAATAAAATATTGCGTTTAATGCGAAGAAGATATACAAAAGAAGAATATTATAATGTTATAAGGATGGTGAAGAAATACATACCTAATGTTTGCATTGGTGTGGATGTTATTGTAGGTTTTCCATCTGAATCAGATAATGATTTTAATGAGACTTATGAATTTCTTAATTCTTTAGATGTATCTTATCTACATGTTTTTAGTTATTCTGAGAGAAAAAATACAGATGCTGTTGAAATATTCCCCAAAGTTTCTAAGGTAGATAAAGCAAGTAGAAGAGAACAGCTCATGCAGCTATCAAATAGAAAAAATATTTTTTTTAAAGAGGGTAATTTAGGTGTTCCATTAAGTACTTTATTTGAAAGTTATGAAGAAGGTTATTTGAGTGGTTTGACAGAAAATTATATTAGGGTTAAAGTAAAAGGGCCCAAATTATTTTTAAATCAAATTAAAGATGTCGTGATTAATAGTAAAGATAGTATCTACAATGGAGTTTTAATTGATTAATAATAAATTTATTGGTATAGCAGGTAATATTGGGGTTGGAAAAACAACTATGACTAATGAATTAGCTTCTCAGCTGAATCTAAAACCCATTTTTGAATCAGTGATTGATAATCCATATTTAGAAGATTTTTATGACAATATGTCTAGATGGAGTTTTAATTTACAAATATATTTTTTATATGATCGTTTTTATAGACAAATAGAATTAATGAAGTCCAATGTTAACTTTATCCAAGATAGGACTATATATGAAGATAAAGAAATATTTGCATTTAATTTATATAAATCTGGGAAGATGAGTGAAAGAGATTGGAAAACATATTCTAATTTATTTTCTACTATGTCAGAATTTATTAAAGCTCCAAATTTAATTGTGTATTTGAAGGCAAATACTGATACTCTAATATCAAGAATTAAAAATAGAAAAAGAGAATTTGAAAAAGATATTTCACCAGAATATATACATAGCCTGAATATTTATTACGATAGATGGATTAATAGCCTTAATCAAGATAAAGTTTTAGTCGTGGATACTAATAATTTTAATATTTTTAAGGATAAAGATGTGCTTGAAAATATAATAAATGATATTAAAAAATTTCTTTGATGCAAAATAAAAAGAAAATAGCTGTATTTGCATCTGGTTCAGGGACTAATTTTATAAATATATATAATAATCTTAAAAATGGCCAAATAGTCCTTTTGATTTCTAATAACCCTAGTAGTGGTGCTGTTAAATTTGCTATACAGAAATCTATTGATTATGATATTATTAATTCATTTAAATATCCTAATCCTAATGATTTAAATAAGCAATATGAATTAGTTTTAAAATATTATAAAGTAGAATTAATTTTATTAGCAGGTTTTATAAAGAAAATTCCAATTAATCTAATTAAAATATTTAAAAATAAGATTATTAATATTCATCCTTCTTTATTGCCAAAGTTTGGAGGAAAGGGGTTTTATGGTATTAAAGTCCATGAATCTGTTATAAAATCTAGAGATAGAATAACAGGTGCTACAATACATTTTGTTAATGAACAATATGATAAGGGCTTGATTATTATGCAAAAAAAAATCAAAGTTCATGATAATGATACTCCAAATTCATTATCAAAAAGAGTATTGAAAATAGAATATGAATTATACTTAGAAGTAGTTGGTTTATTATGTGATAATAAAATTAAAATTATTGATAACAAGGTGGAAATAAATGACAGAAATTAAAACAGCATTAATAAGTGTTTGGGATAAAACAAATTTAGTTGAATTTGCCAGATTTTTAATTAATAATAATATTAAGTTGATATCAACTGGTGGCACAATGAAGGAATTAGAAAAAAACAATATTCCAGTTACTTCAATATCTAGTATTACAGGCAGTAAGCAAATGATGGATGGTCGTGTTAAAACATTGCATCCTAAAATATTTGGTGGTATTCTAGCTGATAGGCAAAATGGAAATCATATGAATGATTTAAATGAATTGTCTATTGATTTAATAGATTTAGTTGTTATTAATTTATATCCATTTAAGAATGAAGCTGTAGATAAAAATTTAGATATAGAAAAGGCTATAGAATATATTGACATTGGAGGCCCCTCAATGCTTCGAGCTGCAGCTAAAAATTTTAAATATACTATTCCTATTTGCAATATTAATCAATATGATAGTTTTATAAAATTGTTTAAAAAATCTAAAGGAAAAATTTCTTTAGAACATAGAATAAAATATGCTGCTTCAATATTTACTTTAACCCAAGAATACGATCAACTAATATCTGATTATATAGTTGATTTTTCTAATGAGGAGATCTCAAAAAAAGAGAACAGTAATTTTGTATTAAATTTGAAGAAAAAAGAAGATTTGAGGTATGGAGAAAATCCTCATCAATCAGCATCTTTATACATTCCTGTTAATGAAGATAAAATTTGGAATCAGATTTCTGGTAAAAAGTTATCATATAATAATTATTTTGATTTAGAAACAGCAGTTTCTATTGTTTCTGAGTTTGAAGATATTGCTTGTGCTATAATTAAGCATGCTAATCCATGTGGATTTGCAACAGGCGATAATGTTTTGAAAGCATATAAATCAGCTGTTTCTGTAGATCCTGTAAGTTATTTTGGAGGTATAGTTGCATTTAATTCATTGGTTGATGATGTAGTCGCAAATGAGATGAATAAATCTTTTTTAGAATGTGTTATAGCTCCTTCATTTACTAAAGGAGCAATTGAGATTTTAAAAGCTAAAAAGAATTTACGGATTATATCTATTGATAAAATGAAAATATCTAATAATAAATTGGTTGTAAGGTCCGTTTTTAATAGTTATTTGATTCAAGATAAAGATAATTTGTCTGATGATGAAAGTTCATTTCAAGTTGTTTCTAAAATTAAACCTACAAAATATGAATTTAAATCATTGATTTTAGGTTGGAAATTAGTAAAATATGTTAAATCAAATGCTATAGTTTTTAGTAATGACGTACAGTTGCTAGGTGTTGGTGCAGGGCAGATGTCTAGAATTGATTCAACTAAAATAGCAATTAATAAAGCTCTAGATAATAATTTTGATTTGAAAAAATCTGTAATGGCTTCAGATGCTTTTTTCCCATTTCCAGATTGTATACAAATGGCCTCTGAGTACGGTGTCAGAGGCGTTATTCATCCTGGAGGCTCAATTAAGGATGAAGAAATTATTAAAGAAGTTAATAAATTGGGTATGTTTATGATTTTTACAAATAAAAGACATTTTTATCATTAAGTATGTTTAAGGGATTCTCAAATATTTTTGCAGGCGATATCGCCATAGATCTTGGTACAGCAAATACAATTGTATGGATTAAAGGTGAAGGAGTCGTTTTAAATGAACCTTCTATAGTTGCAAGAAAAGTTTATGAAAATGAAATTATAGCTGTCGGAAATGAAGCTAAAAGGATGTTAGGAAGAACTCACCCTGGAATTGAAATTGTCAGACCATTAAAAGATGGAACCATTTCTGATTATAAAATGACAGATGCTATGATTCAAGGTTTTATGAGGAAAATTAAAAGAAGTCGAATATCACGTCCTAGAATTATTATTTGCATCCCCTATGGAGTAACTGATGTTGAACAACGCTCTGTTAAAGAATCAGCTGAACATGCCAATGCAAGTGAGATATATTTAATTTCAGAACCAATGGCAGCGGGTATTGGAATTGGATTAGATGTCAGTAGACCCGAAGGTAATATGATTGTTGATATTGGAGGAGGGACAACAGAAATTGCAGTTATATCTTTAAATGGTATTGGTGCAGTAGAAACTATCAAGATTGCAGGAGATGAACAAACTGAATCTATTATTGAATGGTTTAAAAAACAGCATAAGATGGGCATAGGAGAAAGAACTGCAGAAGATATAAAGTGTTCTGTTGGATCTGCAACTAGAACTGATGGAGAAACTATAGCTGTAAAAGGAAGAGACATGGTTACAGGGATTCCTAAAACAATTGAAATATCTACTGATGAAATTAGACAAGCTTTAGCTGAGACAGTGTTTCAAATAACCACTGCAATTAAAAAGGCCTTGGATAAAACTCCTCCTGAGCATGCTTCAGATATTATTGATTATGGTATCATATTGACGGGTGGTGGTGCTTTATTGAAAAATTTGGATGAGCATATTAGAGAAAAAACAGGATTGCCAGTGCATGTTGCAGAAGATCCCTTGCTATCTGTTGTTAAAGGAACAGGGATGGTCCTTGAAGATATTAAAAAATATAAAGAAGTTCTAATTAGTCCATAAATGAGTTTTGAAAGAAAACTCAATTTAAATAAAAATATAATATCATTTATATTTACTTCTTTTTTTTCCTTATTTATTTTTTTTTCCAATGAATCTGTATATGTTTCTAAAGTAGAAAGTTTTTTCTTAGATACATATGCATATATATCATATCCAAAGAAATGGTATCAAGATATATTTACTATTAAAGAAGAGAATTCTTTATTATCTCAAAAAATAGTTCAATTGTCATTATTGAATTCTGAATTAAGTAATTATAAATATGAAAATGAAAAATTGAAAGAGATGCTTGAATTCAAAAAATCTTCTAATCCTTTATCTTTGGTTCCATGTAATATCGTGAATAATGATTATACTATTTATACAAATTCATGTATTGTGAATTCAGGCTATGATGATGGCATTGAATCAAATCTTCCAGTTATTGACATGTATGGGAATCTTATTGGGAAGACAGTTGAAAGTTCTAAAAAAAATACTAAAGTTCAATTAATTAATGATAATAATTTTTCTGTTTCAGTTAAAATTAGAGATGGTTTTTTGGCTCAATTTAATTCTACAGGTGATAAATTTGGGGAGTTAGATGGAGTTTTGAAAACTTGTAAAATAAAGAAAGGTGATATTATATATACATCAGGTATTTCAAAAATATATCCTCCAGATATCCCCTTGGCCAAAGTTGTTGATTACAGTGTTGATAATAAAAAAATGTTTCAGAATGTTGATGTTGAATTACTTGTTGATTTAAGGAATCTTTATTATGTATTTATTATACAATAATAAATTAATTATATATATACTATTATTGAGTGTTGTAATTTTTGCATTGCAGATTAATTTTCCTGTTATATATATATATGATCAATTTTATTTGTATTTTGATTTCGTTTTGATTTTTTTAGTTGTTTTATGCCATAGAATTGATGAGCATAAAGTGATATTATTGTCATTGTTGTTTGGTCTTGGGCAAGACTTTATTATTAATATAGATCATATAGGTTTATTATCATTTTTAAAGTGTACGATAATTTTTTTGATTTCTATAACTAATAAGTATAGTTTTATTTGGAGGGAAATATTTAAGTTTTTTGTTTTATTTTTATTATTTTTTATTCATTTCTTTTTTTATTATTTAATTGTCTCTTATAGCTCATATTATTCTATTATTATCATTAGTTTATGCCAATCAATTGTTTGTTATCTTCTTTTTTATATAATTAATAATTTTTTAAATAGATTAAATCCAGTTTGATTAATCGTTTTGGAAGCAGATTATAATATGAAATTTAAAAAAAAATGGATATTAATTTCTTTTTATATGTTTTTATGCTTTATTGTCCTATCCAGATATTTTTTCTTGCAGATTATTCAACATGATAAATTTGATTTAAAAGCTAAAGATAATAGTTTGAGAGAAAAAATATTAAATGCTCCAAGAGGAATAATATATGATCGTAATAAAATTCCTTTAGTTGATAATAAGCCTTTATATGATTTGAAATTAGTTCCATGTGATTTAGATGAAAATTTTAATTATTCTTTATTAGAAAACTACACAGGAACAAGTAAAGCTGATATAGACTCAATTTTTTTATTGAAAAGTCAAGAGTCTTCAAGTTATCTTTTTAAACCTATTTTAATTAAAAGATATATTGATTTTAATCTTAAATCTTTGTTAGAAGAATATAAATCTGAATTTAATGGTATGCATTTTTATGAATTACCTGCAAGAATTTATACATCAGATTCTTTTCTTACACATGTATTGGGGTATTTAAGACAAATTGATAAAAATAATTTATCATATGGTTATAATGTAGATGATATAATTGGGTTTAGTGGTATTGAGAAATTTTATGAAAATGATTTAAGAGGTCAAAATGGAGTTAGTTTTTATTTTGTTGATCGATTAGGTGTTTATCAAAAAGAAGATAAGGACAATTTCAAGGTTCCTATTGAGGGAAAAGATGTTTATTTGTCTATTGATTCAGAATTACAACTTTTCATTGAGAAATCATTAGAAAAATATAAAGGCTCAATTATAGTATCAAATCCTGATAATGGTGAAATACTTGCAATGGCGAGTAATCCTAATTATGATTTAAAATCTTTTATTGGACCTATTCCAATTAATGATTGGAAAAAACTTGAAAATAACAAAAATTTACCATTTATGAATAGATCTATACAGCAAGTTTATCCACCTGGATCTATTTTTAAATTATTATTAAGTTCTTTGGCATTACAAAAGCGAAAAATTTCTTATAATAAAACATTTAAATGTGAGGGTGAATATGATTTTCATAATACTGTATTTAGATGCTGGAAAGAAGAGGGGCATGGAGAGGTTGATTTAAATAGCGCTATTAAACAATCTTGTAATATTTATTTTTATCATTTAATGCAAAAGATTGAATTAAATGATTGGAACGAAGAAATTTTAAAATTTGGGTTTGGTCAAGCAGTAGGAATTGATTTACCAAGTGAATCAATTGGCAATATTCCAAATAGGTCTTATATGAATAAAGCTTACAAAGATAAAGGAGGTTGGTCAATAGGTCATTTGCTTAACTTTTCAATTGGTCAAGGAGAGGTCACAGTAACGCCTATTCAAGTTATCCAGGCTATTAATTTAATCGCAGGAGAAGGTGTGACATTTAGGCCACATATCAATTTAAATGCTGAAAAGGAACAATTTAGTTTAGATTATAGATATGATGTTTGGAATTTTATTAAAAAATCAATGTATGCAGCCGTTAATCATAGTGGTGGAACAGCTTACAGAGCACAAATTGATGATGAAAGTAAAAAAATATATGGGAAAACAGGCACTGCTCAAGTTTGCAGTAATTGTGATAAACTCCCTCATGCATGGTTTGCAGGATTTATGGAATATAATAAAAATAATAAAGTTTCAGTTTGTGTTATGATTGAAAATGGAGGAAAAGGTTCGGATGTATCAGCTATTATAGCTAATAAAATATTTAATTATATAGGTGGAATTAAAGATGTTTAAAGGTCTGTTTGATTTTCGTCAAAGTTTTAATTTAAAATTTGAAATTCTATTACCAATATTTGGTTTTATAATTCTTGGCTTATTTGTTTTATCTAGTACTAGTTTAGGCAGTAATTTTAGTATGTCAATTTTTTTTCAATCAATTTTTTTTAAGCATATTACATTCTTATCAATAGGTGTTTTAGTTTTCGTCATCTCTCAATATGTAAGAATTCAATTTTTGTATGATTATAGCTATATCTTCTATATCCTCCTATTTTTTTTATTATTTTTAACTATTTTTTCGCGTGAAATTGAAGGCTCTAAACGCTGGATTTTGATTGGTGGAAGTATTCGTTTTCAGCCTTCAGAATTTGGTAAAATATTATATATATTATGTATATCTCGATTTTTAGTTGATAATAAGAAGAATGATGATTTCTCTCTTTATTTTTTTATTGCATTATTTATATTAATATTGCCTGTATTATTTATTTTAATACAACCTGACCTAGGTACATCAATGGTTTATTTGTCAATCATTTTGCCAATGTTATTTTGGTCTGGATTAAGTTGGAGAAAAATAATTTTATTAGTTGCTCCTTTTATTAGTGTCCTTGCTAGTTACAATATAACGACATTTTTTATTTGGATGTTTATCTTTACAGCTATAATTATTTCAATGCGTCCTAGAATTTATGTTGTAATATCTAATTTCCTTTTGAACTTTTTTTTTGGAATCATCTCTCCTATTGTATGGAATAATGTTTTATTGCCTCATCAAAAACAAAGAATTTTAATTTTTTTAAATCCTTTTAGTGACCCTTATAATACGGGATATCAATTAATTCAATCCATTATATCAATAGGTTCTGGAGGTTTTATTGGTAAGGGTTGGGGGGAAGGATCTCAAACTCAACTTAAATTTTTGCCAGTAAGGGATACTGATTTTATTATGTCTGTAATGAGTGAAGAATTTGGATTCGGATCAATATTTTTTGTTTTATTTTTATTATCAACTTTTATTTTTTGGTGTGTGACTTATGCTCAAAAAGTTGAAAATAGATATGCTAGTTTATTAATAATTGGCTTATCAACAATATTATTTATGCATATGATAATAAATTTAAGTGTGATATCTGGCCTTTTGCCTGTTACTGGTCTTCCTGCACCTTTTATTAGTTATGGGGGGTCATTTCTTTTGACTTGTACCATTACTATTGGATTAATTAATAATATTATAAATAATTATATTTAGTTTGAAATTGATAAATATCTAAAATTTTCGTAAATTATCAGTTATTATTCAGATATGTTAAGAGCCAATTTACAAATAAAAATTTTTATTATGTGTTTTCTGTTATTTTCTTGTTCAACACATGCTAAACTATCAGTTAAAAAAAATAAAAATAATATTGATCCTCAATTGCATAATGAATTATCTGAAAATTCAAAAAATATAGAATCTTTAAATACCCATTTAGATTCACTTTCTAAGTTGATATCTGTTATTAATTCTGATTTGCATCAATCTTTAATTTTATTAAATAATGAAATAGATTTAATTCGTTTGAGAGTTGATGAAATTGATAGTACATATTATCAAAATTCTAATAATCTTTATCTTATTAAGGATCAAATTAATTCTTTAAGTCAGAGTTATAATGAAATAGCTCATATAGAATCTAATAATAAAATTGAAGATATTCCTCCTATATCAGAATTGGAATTTAAAAATAAATATATAGAGAGTTTAAATGC
>CETH01183714.1_pt1 | contig 10189 bp, 9 predicted proteins | sample 361461 | NCBI WGS metagenome assembly CETH01 (sample SAMEA2622695, study PRJEB7988) | marine metagenome | isolation source: saline water (ENVO:00002010), including
CCCGTTGTGGTGATTATGCCCAAGCAACAATGGATCTTGGTGCTACGATCTGTTTGCCTGCGAAACCCGCGTGCAGCCTGTGCCCGTGGCGAGAGGACTGCAAGGGTAAGGCCGGGGGAATTGCGGCCGATCTGCCCAGAAAGTTGCCTAAGAAAAAGCGTCCGACTCGCTACGGTGTTGCCTTCTGGCTTGTTGCAGAAGACGGATCAGTGTTACTGAGACGTCGCCCAGAAAAGGGACTCCTTGGCGGTATGATGGAGGTGCCGTCTACGGAGTGGCATGAGGATATCGCGCCGCAAAGAATAAATTCGGGAGGTCCGGTGGACGCAGACTGGCAGCCGATGGACGGATTGGTGCGGCACACGTTCACGCATTTTCATCTGGAGCTTTGCGTCCATGCGGCCGTTGTGAGAGGAAAGCCTGATCTCGGAGGCGTTTGGTGTCCCCCGAACCGGTTCGGCGATTATGCGCTTCCGACCGTGATGAAAAAGATAGTGCGCATCGGAATGGGCTCATCGATATCTATGTAACATCAGCATCCGGGTGGGAGAATAATTTTAAATTCCCTCTTATCTTCGAGATTAACGTGGTGAGTGGCACTATAGTCATTCCATCTTTTCTAGTCTGGTGACTCAAGCACTCTCTTTCATCCCCTCACGAACGACTTGTCGAAGGTGATCGAGCGGCTGGGTTTGTCCCTGCTCTTCGTAATGCCAGAATGTCCAGCCGTTACAAGCAGGAGCGCCTTGAACTTCAGCCCCAACCTTGTGGATAGACCCTCGGCGACCCTCGGCGATTAGGGTCCCGTCAGCACGGACCTTGGCGAAGAACCGCTTGCGCGTATCAAATAGCTTCTGTCCCGGTTCTATTAGACCGCGTTCCAGAAGGGTACCAAATGGTACTCGGGGTTCGGTACGTCTTTGAGGGATGTCAAAATCAGCCATATTACTCGGCGGCTCGACCCCGGAGACTCGCTCTTTGGCTATATCCGCGTATGAACTGTCGCGTTCGATGCCGATGAAATGACGGCCCATCTTTTTTGCGACGGCTGCGGTGGTTCCTGAACCGAGAAAAGGATCGAGGATAACATCCCCAGGCTTGGTTGATGCTAAAAGCACCCGGTATATGAGCGCCTCCGGCTTCTGGGTGGGATGCGCCTTTTTTCCGCCCTTCTTTATCCGTTCCCGACCGGTGCAAAGTGGCAATGTCCAGTCGGAGCGCATTTGTACGCCTTCATTTAAGGACTTCATTGCCTCATAATTGAACGTTACGCCTCTGGCGTCTTTGTGCTTGGAGCACCAGATCATGGTCTCATGGGCATTGGTGAACCGCGTACCCCGAAAATTCGGCATCGGATTGGTTTTACGCCAGACGATATCGTTCAATACCCAGAAGCCGAGATCCTGCAGCGCGGTACCAACTCGAAAGATGTTGTGATAGCTGCCGATCACCCATATCGAGCCGTCGTCCTTTAGCACTCGCCGCACGGCTGCTAGCCACTCTCGGGTAAATGCGTCGTACGCGGAAAAACTTACCAAAGGGTCGTCGCCGTCATCGGCAAACCGGTCCCAGGCAGCGTCGACTCCATCGACTCGAGTATTATTTGGCCGGTACAGGTCGCCGGCAAGCTGAAGATTATAGGGCGGATCTGCGAAGATAACGTCGACTGACTTCGCCGGGAGTTTCTCCATTTCCGCGACGCAGTCCCCTATAAGGACGCGGTCCAAAGGAAGTTTCATTATGTGTCCCACCAAGAGCCCCTTGCATTTTTTGGGGCGAGAGTTATCCACAAAGCATGATTCCAGCGCGGCGTCACGTCAACAAATATTTTTAGAGTCAATGGGTTAGGGCAAAGCTACACTATATCTGCCCCTCCCAAACCCCCGAGACTCAATATCTTGGCGATCGGAGCATAGCTACGGCGGTGGTGCGGAGTTACTCCGGTCGCAGCAAGCCCGTCTTGATGCTGTCGGGTGCCGTAGCCGGCATTTTTCTCCCATCCAAACGCGGGATAACGCGAGGCAAGCGCCCGCATTATTCGGTCGCGGGTTACCTTGGCGACGATTGATGCAGCGGCGATCGATAGGCTCAGGCTATCCCCCTTGACCATGGTACGACCGGTGCAGGGAAGATTCGGGGGCAACCGGTTACCATCGATAAGTGCGGTATCCGGTAGAGTTGTTAGCCCGTTAATCGCGCGGCGCATCGCGGCATTAGTAGCGGTTAAGATATTTTCCCGTTCAATTTCAGCCACGCTGGCCGCGCCAATGCCGATATCGGCGCAGGCCGAAATCGCGGTAAGCAAAACTTCCCGCCGGGGAGCGGAAAGCTTCTTAGAATCATCAAGTCCAGTTAGCAGACCTTGCGGAGGATCGATTGGTAGAATCACAGCGGCCGCAACAACAGGTCCAGCCCACGGACCACGCCCGGCTTCATCAACCCCAGCTACTAGGCCAGTACACATCCGCTCCATGGAAAGATCAGGCATCGGGTTTCCTACTCGCCGCTCGACTATTCTGGTATTCATCTTCCAAGGTTTTGAGACTTGTCGCTGGGTTTCCCTCCCTGTCTCTTATATCGGAATTGCTGTGAATTGCCTCCGACGCGGTACTATTTACGGATGCGACAGGCGCTTCTATTGCGCGCGCGGATCCTCTTTGCAGGTACTTAATGTGGATCAAATTAGATAGCCAGTTAACGGCTCGGTTCCAAGTTGTCCGAGTGACAAGGAGGGTAACGAGAATAACACGGCGGGATCCACGCTGAACTACTTTGACCTCATCGCCATAGGCCGCGTCCACCAATTCATGCAGGGTATCAATTCGGCGGCTCGCCAGTCCGTGTACACGCCGGGCGCTGGTTAGCCAGAGAGGGCTTAAAGACAAGCTCAGAACGGTGACTGCGATAACCAGACGAGACTCTTCTTCTCCTATTGCTCCCGCCGCCAATCCCGACGCGGCTATGAGGAATGAGAACTCGCCAAGCTGAGATAGGGTCAGCCCCTGCAGCGATGCTCTCTGCCAGTTTTCCCCCAATAACCGCAAGATGCCGATATTCATTGCCGTTTTAAAAATGGTGACTACGAACAACACTACGATCACTGTCCAGAAGTTTTCGGCAATAAACTTGAGGTCGATCAACAGGCCGACCGATAGGAAGAAAACCATTATTAGGACGCTTTGGATCGGGCGGATAGCTCTCACCATTTGCTCGCGCTGAGTGGATCTTCCGATTATCAAGCCGGCTAAGAAAGCCCCATAGGCAGGAGATAGCCCAATCAAACCAAAAATAGCTCCGAAACCGAAGCAGTAGACAAGTGCGGTTAGTGGCGAGAGGTCTACGTTGGCCATCATAACGTGGGCAAAGGGTAAGTTCACGCGACGTTTGCTTAAAGTCCTTACCAAAACCAACAGAACGCCAAGGGAGATTGCTATTTGTGCCACTGCCCGCAAACCGAGTGTGCCTTCGCCGATATTTTCGACGACAAGAAGCATTGGTAGAAAGGCAAGATCCTGCCCGATCAGGATAGCAATCGTTATTTTGCCTGTTCGAGTTCTAAGCTGCCCAGTCTCTTCTAGCATTTTGATGGCGACAGCGGTGCTTGATAGAGCGATTACGAAGCCCAGCAGGATCGATTGTTCCGCTGTGAAGTCGAGAAAAATAGAACAAATAAATATAGCGCCAAGGCTGCCGGCGACTTGAAGTACGACCGCGCTCAACGCCATCCGCCAGGTCACTATGAAAATGCGAACGCTGAGCTCCGTTCCTATCAGAAACAGCAACAAGAGGACGCCTAGTTCTGCCAGTCCCCCGATTTGTTCGCGGTTTTCGACTACGCCAAATGCGCTTGGCCCCAAAAGTAAGCCGGCGATAATGTATCCGACTAGCGCCGGTTGTTTGAGCCGAGCCATCAACATACCGCATAACAGTGCTGCTAGCCCAACGATCGCCATGCCGGTTATATTTATGTGCGCATCCATCAGGTCGACAACTTAACATCCGTGCGCCTTAAAAGGGACGAATCTATCTTGGATCAGGTCTTGTAGTCAGTCGAAAAGATCCGGCTGTTGGTTAGGTTGGGCCGGCCGTTTGAACAGATCTGTCCGCAACTTGTAACGCCGTTCGTTTAGTCTTAATCTTCGACAGGTTTTATCGAAGCGCTGCTGGAGTAATTCAGAATAAACACCTGTTCCGCGCATACGTTCACCGAACTCAGAAACATACATTTGACCGTTTCGTGTCCCACGGATTGCGTTCAGAACATGATCGGCTTTCATAGGCGCATGGGTTTCCAGCCATTCTCGGAAGAGTCCTTTGATCTCCAGTGGCAGGCGCAATAGTATATATCCAGCGATGGTTGCCCCTGCACCCGACGCGGCTTTGAGAATTAATTCCAGTTCCGAGTCATTCAGCACTGGGATCATCGGAGCCACCATAACACCGGTCTGGATGCCTGCGTCGGCGCATGCACGGATTGCTTGTAATCGTCGCATCGGGGTTGCGCAACGAGGCTCTAGCTTTCGAGCAAGTTCACGGTTGAGGGTAGTGATTGATAAAGACACTTGAGCGAGACCCTTTTGGGCCATCGGTCCTAAAATATCGAGATCTCTTATTACGAGGCTTGACTTTGTGACTATTCCTACGGGGTGATTGTGGGCTGATAGAATTTCTAGAATTCGGCGTGTTATTTTTAGTTCGCGCTCCGCAGGCTGATAGGGATCGGTGTTGGTGCCCATTGCCATCACGGCGCACTTATATTTTGAAGCGCGCAGTTCTTTTTCCAGCACAGCGGCAGCGTCTGGTTTATAAAAAATTTGGGTTTCAAAATCGAGACCGGGTGACAGGCCTAGATAGGCATGGGTTGGCCTAGCAAAACAATAAACGCAGCCATGCTCGCACCCTTTATAAGTATTTATAGACCGGTCGAAGGGTATATCCGGAGACTGATTACGGGTAATAATCTTCTTGGTAATTTCGGCGATGAGCTTTGTTTGAATCGGTGGAATACTGGTGTCGATCTGTAACCCCCAGCCATCGTCAATGGCGTCGGTGTGTTGCCGCTCAAACCTACCGGTCCGATTGCTTATCGCGCCACGGCCTTTTTGCGGGATTTTAGAGGGTTGCTTGAACATAGGAAAATATTACAATCGAGACAGGAACAAAACAAGAACATTCTGCGTTCAATGTATTCCAATTTCTGTATTTACCCAGCGCTCGCAGGGGATAAATATCACCTTGTTGTGCTATGAGTAATATAACTATGGCCGCTCATACATACCTATCAATCATCATACCTGCGTTAAATGCCGCACGCACACTATCATCTGTAATGGCTCCGCTGGGAGGAAAGGCAGAGGAAATTATCGTTATCGATGGTGGGTCGACGGACGAGACAGTCGATATCGCAAAAGCTGCAGGTGCCGAGGTTACTATCTGCGATAGGGGACGGGGGACACAACTCCAGCTTGGTGGAGAAAAGGCGGCTGGCGTATGGCTACTGTTTCTTCATGCTGACACGCGACTCAGCGACAACTGGAGGAACGCTGCGGAAAATTTCATCTCCCATCCGGGCAATAGGCACCGGGCTGCCGTATTTCGGTTCGCCCTCAACGACCCATCTTCGAATGCACGCCGAATAGAAAGCTTCGTAAACTGGCGCTCTAGAAAACTAGGTCTTCCATACGGTGACCAGGCATTACTAATCTCAAGGGAATACTATGATTCATTGGGCGGGTTCCGGCCCATACCTTTGATGGAGGATGTGGATATAGTGCGCCGCATTGGCAGAGATAGGCTAACTGTGCTCAATGCGACGGCAATGACGTCCTCAGTGCGTTATAGGGAGGATGGATGGTGGCTACGCCCCATTCGAAACATCCTTTGTCTATCCCTATACTTTGTAGGTGTTCCGCCGCGCATTTTAGCTAAGATCTATCAATGAAACAGGTAGTTATTTTCGCACGCCGTCCTCAATTAGGTCGGGTCAAGACACGTCTAGCCCGTGACATTGGGCCGGTGGAAGCATTGCGTTTCTACCGTTCAAATCTAACAGGAGTAACTCGACGCGTCAGTTTTGGTATGGCTTGGCAAACGTGGCTATGTCTCACGCCAGATAACGCGATTTTCGATAAGCGACTTCATTTGCCGGCGGTTGGCCGACTGTGTCAAGGCGGTGGCGACCTCGGTGAGCGGATGGAGCGCTGTTTCGCTAGATTTAAGCACAAACCGGTATTGATAGTGGGTAGTGATATCCCGGATATTAGTCGGTCACATATTGCCGCTGCATTCGACGCTCTGCGCTCGAATGAATTAGTGTTCGGTCCATCCCGCGACGGAGGTTACTGGCTAGTTGGGATAGCGCCAGGCACGCGCGTTGGTAAAATTTTCAACAACGTTCGCTGGTCTACAAATAACGCGCTGGAAGACACACTAAACAACATTGGTTCATGCACAAATGTGGGAATGCTGGACAAGCTTATCGATATAGATGATGGGGCTGCCTACACCGAGTGGCGCGGCCAGAGCAGTTAGAATTAATATTCTTGTAGTCTCGGGATTAGTTCCACAAAATTGCACGGTTTGTGTCTGATATCTAGTTGATAGACTAGGATGTCGTCCCAGGCGTCCCTGCAGGCGCCGGTAGATCCGGGTAGAGCAAATAGATACGTGCCCCCCGCAACTCCGGCCGTGGCGCGCGATTGGATTGTCGAAGTACCTATTTTTTCGTACGAGAGCGTCCGGAATAGCTCACCGAAGCCAGCCACTTCTTTTTCGTATACCTCATGAAATGCTTCCGGAGTAACGTCACGGCCGGTAATCCCCGTACCGCCTGTCGCCAAAACCGCATCAACCTTCGGATTATCGATCCAGGACTGCAGCTGGGTAACAATTTCAGCCCTATCATCTGTCACGATAGTGCGAGCCGCAAGGTTGTGCCCTGCGGCTTTGAGTCGACCCTCAAGAGTATCGCCAGATTTATCATCGGCAAAGGTCCGTGTATCAGACACTGTCATTACGGCAATGTTGATTGGAATAAATTCTATGCTTTGGTCAATACCGAACATCTTCGGCCACCGATCCTTCCGATCCATCAACTGCGATGTAGACTGGTCGCTCTCCGGCTGCAAGAGCGTCAAGAGAGGGGGCAGGTTCTCCCAAGCGCTCGCGATACATCCAAAGATTGGATAGCACGCGTTCTATAAATATTCTGGTTTCCCTTGCCGGGATGCTTTCAATGAACATCAGCGCATCGGTATATGCACCCTTGCGGGCGCGCCGCTGCCATTTTCTCAGGTTACCGGGGCCGCCGTTATATGCTGCGGCGACTAGAAGAAGGTCGCCATCTATGTGATCGTTCTCGAGCAAGTGTTGGATATATTTCTGTCCAAGCGAAATGTTTAGTGCCGGATCGTAGAGTTGGTTGCGTTTTCTGCCGCGAAAACGCTTCCGGGCTATGAAGCCGGCGGTGGCGGGCATTAATTGCATCAGCCCGCGCGCACCAGCGGAGCTTTTGGCACGGACGTTGAAAGCCGATTCCTGACGTATGAAAGCGAACACCAGTGCTCGATCAACACGAAAGCCCTCCCGTGGCTGCCAGTTCGGGAGCGGATAAAGTGCACCGGCTGGTGGCGGCGATTTGGATCCAATCAAGGCCGCACCGGCCCGATAAGCGACCATGGGGAGCGATTTGGACTCTGCTACAGCGATAAGTGAAAGTGTTAGGTCGGGATCATTTGCGTTTGCCATGAACCTGAGCTCCCGTCCTGCACGGGCAGTTTGTCTAAGCTGGATAAGCGCAACTGCGCGGCGGCCGCTTGGCAGATCTAGAATTCTCTCCAGCCTTGCCTCGGTTAAGACTGTTGGAGACCAGTTCAGTGGTGACTGCTCCCCCAGCCAGCGACGGGCAATTATACCGTAAAAGGTTCTTGGCTGCTCCGCTGCTATCTCAAGCCAGCGGCCGACCCTCGCCGGTTTTTGACCTGTCATATTGGCTCGCGCCGCCCAAAAAGCGGCAGCAGCATGATCGTATCCCTTAACCTTCGGTGAAAGAGCCACAGCTTCGAAGTGGTTGGCGGCGTCAAGAAACTTGCCAAGTCTGTACGATGCTAACCCAGCAATCCAGTGAGAATAGGGAATCAGCTCGCCCGATCGAGCTGCTACGAGCGAAGCTAACTGGTATGCTTTGTTGCTGTTACCATAGAAAAACCAGCCGGATGCAATGAGGGTTCGCGCGAGATCAAGCCCTGCCTTGCCAAGAATCCTCCGAACCGTTTTACCATCAATGTAGCGCGTCGCCGCTGTCAAACGCCGCTGATGAGTCATGCGGCGGACTTGACGAATAATACGCTTGGCTGATCTTCGATGTGGTCGGTAACCTGAATTCTCGATAATTTCGGTCGGTTGATAGGAGGGGTAGAACCGGCTCTCGGGTCGGCGAGGTGCACGATAATTCCTCGGCTTCCGTTTTACAGCCAGTCTGTATATCCGACGAGCGTCTGGATGGTCAGCATAGGTTTTGAGCCACTTCGCCAGTTCAGTATATCGCGAACGATATTTAGTAGGATGAAGATAACGCTGCGCTTGAACGTGACCCATCAAAAGAGGGTCTTCAAGTTGTCGGATGAGTTTATCAGCGCGGCGCCATTGCCCATTTTTCTGGAGGGCGAAAATCCTTTGGTAATTTTGTGAATCCGCGTTAGAGAGAATATCCGGCAAGGCGCGGCCAATGGTAGGCTCTTTGACAGGTGGTGACGTCGTGTCACCTGCGGCTGCAGTCACGGGAAACCCTATAAAAACGCTGGCTGAAATGATCAGCGCGCTAAGTGAAATCGTTTTGACAAGCTTCTGTTCTATCGAGAGAATTCCCTGCATCATTCCCCTAAAGTTGAGATAAATTAAATATTTTCAGCCGATTCTAACGAACTGGATCGGGACCAGCAACATATGTTCATGACTGTTACTCTCGATCAGCACTAAAATTGATCTATTGCTGGTCTTGAGTCGTCTCGTCCAACCGAGCACGAACTTCAAGCAGGTCAAGCCATGCTTCCCTTTTCTGAGCAGGTTGGCGAAGTAAATAAGCAGGGTGTAGCAAGGCACGAGCCGCGATGGGATCACCTATTTGGGGCTGGTAGTTCATCCATTTTCCACGTAGGCGCATGATACCTTCTTTACGTCGCAACAGTGTCTTTGCAGATGTACCGCCTACGAGCATCAGGATATCAGGTTCGACTAACATGATGTGGCGTTCTACAAACGGCAGGCAGGCCGCTATTTCAGTGTCGGTCGGGTTGCGGTTGCCGGGCGGTCGCCACGGCAAAATATTGGTGATATATACCTCGGATCGAGCGATACCTATGGCAGCTAGCATTTTGTTTAAGAGTTGTCCCGCCGGTCCAACAAAAGGCATACCTTTGCGGTCTTCTTCGCCACCCGGCGCCTCGCCAATTAACATCAGTCGCGCATCTGTATGCCCGTCAGCGAATACAAAGTTCATCGCCGTGTCTTTCAGTGGGCAGCCATCAAAAAGTTCAAAGGCTGTTCGCAGTTCTTCCAGTGTTGATGCCGCTGCAGCAATTTCTTGGGCGGAATGGACAGATGTGTCCAGAGATTGAAGCTGAACTGGGAGCGGCACTTCTTTCTGCGCCGTTAGTTCGGGCGGTGGTTTCTCCGGTGCTTGAATTTTCTCAGGTGTAGGTGCGGCATTTAAATAGTTGATTGGCTTATCGCCAACCGGTTCATCAACTCCAGCCTCGATATACCAATCGAGGAGTGCCTTCTGACCCAATTTTTCAATCATTAAAGTAAATTACAATAAAACAAAGCTTGGCGGAACCAGCCGACTAGTATACGGGTCCATCACTGAGGCTTTAGCTTTCTCGTGGCTGGATAATGAGTAATCGCATGGTATACACAACCCCGTTAATTGGATGCCTTAACCGGATCTCGGAGCGATAAATGGAACGGGAATCGATGGAGTTCGATGTGGTGATCGTAGGCGCAGGTCCGTCGGGGCTTGCATCTGCAATCCGCCTCCGGCAACTAGCTGGGGAGAGCGACCGGGAAATATCCGTTTGTGTTGTAGAAAAGGGGTCGGAGGTCGGTGCTCATATTTTATCCGGTGCGGTGATAGAGCCACGGGCACTTGACGAACTTCTACCCGACTGGAAGGCGCGAGGCGCTCCTCTGA
>CETH01163810.1_pt1 | contig 10188 bp, 9 predicted proteins | sample 361461 | NCBI WGS metagenome assembly CETH01 (sample SAMEA2622695, study PRJEB7988) | marine metagenome | isolation source: saline water (ENVO:00002010), including
TCCCACTTACTATAAGCAAAGGTGATTTAATTTTATCTATTTTACTTAAATTATCAAATTTATCTTTAACAAGATACTTTGTTGGGTAAATCTTATATCTGTAATTTGCCACATCAGCGATTGAAGTAAAAGGTGCCTCCAGTACAGTGCACAAGAAATTGTATTTAAGATTAAGCTGAACTGCCACTCCTGTGCCCAGTGACTCACCATAATTTACTATATCTTTGATTTTAAATTTTGTATTTTCTAATATCCAATCTATTGTAGCATTACCATCTAAATACAGATTGGGTTCACTTGGATCTCCTTGATTACCACTAAAACCTCTCCAACCAACTATAAGTGTAGAGAGACCTGCGTCGTTATATCTTTTTATTCGATAAGCTCTCTCTCCAATATCAAATGAATTTCCATGAAAATAAACCAAAATTGGCTTATCTGGACTACCTTTAAAAAACCAAGCTAAAAGGCTGATTTTATCCTCTGTTCTGATAAATATTTCTTTTGTATTTTCCAGGTCATAGCTTTCGGGAGATTTCGGTTTACCACTTTTGTTAAAAATAATTCTACGTTGTAGAAAATATAAAACAAAACCAAAAAAAATATATAGAAAAACTAGTAAAAATATGTAATTCATCATAGCCAAATATAGATTAATAATGAGTACATCAATAGAAGTATATAATCCTCTAAGTGCCTATAATAGTGCAATAAGTATTTTAGAAAAAAATGGCATTAGAGCAACAAAACAGCGCAGAGTTTTAGCAAAACTTATATTTGACAAAGGCAAAAGGCATATATCTGCTGAAAATTTATTTGATGAAGTAAAAAAAGATGAAAGAAAGATATCTATGGCTACAATTTATAATACTCTTAAACAATTCACCACATTAGGATTAATAAGAGAAATTGTAGTTGATCAAAATAAATCTCTTTATTGTAACAATAATCAAAGCCATTATCATTTATATATTGAAGACGAAGGTAAGGTAATTGACATTCCCACTAAAAATATTGATTTAGATATACCTTCAATTCCAGCATGTTTAAAACTTCATGAAATAGATGTAATTGTTAGAATAAGAACATTAAAAGATAAAAAAAGCTAGATTTAATGTCTGATAAAAAGTTGTGGTCTCCCTCCACAACAAGAAATACTTTAAATTTATTTACAGATTACATTAGTGATGAGGTCAAAATAAATAACTATGAGAATTTACATAGATGGAGTGTAGAAAAAAAAGAAATTTTTTGGAGTAAATTTTGGGATTTTTCAAGTATTATAGGAGAAAAAAAAGATATAATTTTCCAAGATTCAAATAATTTTATAGAAACAAAATTTTTTAAAAACTCTGTTTTAAACTATACTGAAAATTGTCTTCAAATTGAAAATGATGATGATGCGATTATTTTTTATAATGAACAAAAATATTCAAAAAGAATCAGCTGGAAAGATTTAAGATCAAATGTTTTTAAAATTGCTTATTATTATAAAAAAATAAATATAAAGCAGAATGATAGAATAGCTGCTGTACTTCCAAACATACCTGAAACAATTGAGGCTTTTTTAGCTTGTGCGCAAATTGGAGCTATTTGGTCATCATGTTCTTCTGATTTTGGACCAAAAGCTATTGTAGATAGATTTAAACAAATTAAACCTAAGGTTTTAATAATTTCAGATCATTATTTTTATAATAACAAAAAAATCGATACTCTTAAAAATATTAGATCTATTATAAATCAACTACCATCAATTGAAAACGTAATCTTAATTCCCTATAAAGATGAAGATATTATAATGGAGGGCATTGATTATACAAATTTTAATGAAATATTAAATCAAAAAAATAAATATTGTAAATTTGAAAGATTTAATTTTAACCACCCTCTCTATATTTTATTTTCAAGCGGAACTACTGGAGCTCCAAAATGTATTGTTCATGGATCAGGAGGATCATTAATACAACACAAAAAAGAACATCAATTGCATCTAGATATAAAAGCAAAAGATAAAGTTTTTTATTTTACAACTTGTGGTTGGATGATGTGGAATTGGCTAATATCTAGTTTGGCTTCAAAAGCTACAATTGTATTATATGATGGATCACCTTTTTTTCCAAGTAATGAATATTTATTTGAAATAGCAGAAAAAGAACAAATTACTTTTTTTGGAACGGGTGCAAAATATATTGATTATTTAAAACAAAATAATATAAAAATTAAAGAAAAGTATAAATTATCAAAACTTAAAACTATTGCTTCAACTGGATCTCCCCTTGTACAAGAGTCATTTGATTATGTTTACAGCAATATCAAAAATGACTTACATTTAGCATCAATTAGTGGAGGAACGGATATAGTTGCTTGTTTTGTTACTGGAAACCCAAATATGGATGTTTATTCAGGTGAAATTCAATGTGCAGCTCTTGGTATGGATGTTGATATTTTTGATCAAGAAGGTAATTCAATAAATCAAAAAAAAGGAGAGTTAGTTTGTAAAAGTCCTTTTCCTTCTAAGCCAATTTATTTTTGGAATGATAAAAACAATAAAAAATATTTAAATACTTATTTTAATAAATATAAAAATATCTGGCATCATGGAGATTATTGTGAAAAAACAGATAATGGTGGTTTTATAATTTATGGCAGATCAGATGCTACTTTAAATGCAGGGGGTGTTAGATTTGGTACATCAGAATTATATAGAATTGTGGAAAATATTGATAATATAATCGAATGTGTTGCAGTAGAACATATTTTGTACAGTGATACAGAGGTTATTTTGTTCGTTAAGATGAAAGAAACATTTAAACTTAATGAGGATTTAAATAAATGTATTAAATTTGAAATTAGATCTAACCTTTCTCCAAAACATGTTCCAAGCAAAATTTTTGAAGTTAAAGACATTCCAAAAACAAAAAGTGGTAAAATTGTTGAATTATCAATAAAAAATATAATAAATGGACATAGTGTTAAAAATAAAAATGCTTTATCAAATCCTGATTGCCTAAAAGAGTATGAGAATATATATCAAGAATTAAAAAAAAATTAATTTATGCCAAAAAAAGTTGTAATTTCAAAGTTAGGCGGTCCAGAAGTTTTAAAATATCAAGATTATAGTATATCTAAAAATATTAATAATACTGATGTTAGAATTAAGCATACAGCAATTGGACTAAACTATATAGACACATATCACCGTTCTGGCATCTATCCTCTTCCATCTGAACTACCTTTTTGTCTTGGAATGGAAGCTGCTGGAGAAATAATAGAAATTGGCTCTAATGTTACAAATTTTAAAATAGGAGATAGAGTAGCTTATGCTACACCACCTATTGGGGCTTATTGTGAGATAAGAGATTTTCCAGCAGAAAAATTGATTTCAATTCCAGATTATTTGAAAGATGATGAAGTTGCTTCAATTCTTTTGCAAGGAATGACTGTTGAATATCTTTTCGAGCGTTTGTATAAAATTAAAAAAAATGAAACTATTCTGTTTCATGCAGCTGCTGGTGGTGTAGGTTTAATTGCTTGTCAATGGGCTCGATCAGTAGGATGTCAAATGATTGGAACAGTAAGCACAGAAGAAAAAGCTAAACTTGCAAAAGAGAATGGATGTAAATTTATTATCAATTACAAAAATGAAAATATTTCAAAAAGGGTAATGGAAATTACAGAAAATAAAGGAGTCTCAGTTGTTTACGATGGAGTTGGAAAAGATACATTTGATGAGTCAATTAAATCACTTGCAATAAGAGGTTTAATGGTTTCATTTGGTCAATCTTCAGGGATGGTTGAAAAAATGGATATGCACAAAACTTTTAATCCAAAAAGCCTATTCTATACACGTCCTAGTCTTATGGGATATACTTTAAACAGAAAAGAACTTTTAGATTGTTCAGATAATTTATTTAAAAAAATGAAAGATGGTCAAATTAAAGCTAATATTTTTAAAAAATTTAAATTAGAGGAAGCACAAATTGCTCATAAAATCATACAATCCAGAGAGAGTATAGGTTCAATTATATTAGAACCCTAAAACTGGCGACCCCTAGGAGAATCGAACTCCTCTTTTCAGGATGAAAACCTGATGTCCTAACCGATAGACGAAGGGGTCTATAACGATATTTGTTTTGTATATAGCTAAATATTAAACAAGTTCAATATTTTAATGCTGTAGATTTTACGCCAATTGACCATGCATTTATTATATAACTATAAATAAAAGTGAAATTAAAATAGAAGTTTAAACAAATATTTGAAGGTTTTTCTTGTTTGGTTATCTACATATTAAATATAATTTTTCAAATTATTTAATTAATTTTCATAACATCTTTAATTATTATTTGCGGAAAAGGCTCAGATCTAAATTTATCAATAGTTAAAGTGCCGGCGATATAAAACTGATATTGTTTATATTTTTCTAAATAATCACCTAAAACAGTTTCTTTAGAATTAAAGAAAATTGCCTTTATTTTTTGACCTAAATCGTTTTCTATTAACAACAGTATGTGTTTGTTTTTGATTGTTTTAATTGAGTCAATAATAATATCTTTTAATATAAAAGTCGGCTCAGGATTGCCTTTACCAAATGGCTGCAAATTATTAATGCTATTTAATAAATCTAAATTAACTTCATTAATAGATATAATTAAATCAAAAAAATCTTTTTTTTCAAATAAATGATCCTCAAAGGAAGAGAAAACTGAGTTAAAATAATTAATCAATTTGTTTAAATTTTTAAATTGAATTTTTAATCCGGCTGCCATTGAATGACCTCCACCACTTAATAACAAACCCTTTTCTTTTGCATTTAAAATAATTTTTCCTAAGTCAACATTTTTAATAGATCTTGCTGAGCCAACACCAATTTCGTTTATAAATGAAATAACAATCACTGGCTTGTAATAAATTTCACTAAGCTTACTTGCTATAATTCCTAAAACACCTTGATGCCAGTTATTACCATAAACAATAATAAATTTGGCATTTGATTGTTGATGAGCTTGTTTTTTTGCAATTTCAAGAATTTGATTTTCTATCAATTTCCTTTTTTCATTTAATAGAAATAACTTTCTACTTATTGATTCAATCTGTCCAATATCGTTAGTAATTAAAAGTTTAGATGCAAGTGAAGAGTCATCTATTCTACTTGCTGCATTTATTTGAGGGCCAACAATAAATGCAATATCTTGAGATGTTGGAGCAGCATTGATTTTTGAATTATCAATTAATTTTGAAATACTTTTGTTATATCTTTTATGAATAAGTTCTAATCCTTTACTAACAAATAATCTGTTATATTTATTTAACTCAACAACATCGCAAACAGTGCCAAGAGCAACTAAATCTAGATATTCTAGAAGATTTGGCTCTTTCTTTTCTTTGAATGAATTTAATTCTCTTAATTTTTTTCTTAAATACATTAAAAATAGAAATGTTACTCCAACAGCAGCTAATTGCTTATAATTGCTGTTATCATCAATTCTATTAGGATTGATAATAGCTAGAACATTTGGTAACTTTAAACCACTTAAATGATGATCTATAACTATTACATCTATTTGTGAAAAACTCTTATGATCAATTACATCAAATGAAGATGTTCCACAATCCAAAGTAAATAGCAAATCAATATTACTTTTTTTCATTTCGTTCATTAATTTAATATTTGGTCCATAACCATCCATTAGTCTATTTGGTATTTTTAAAATAATAGGTAAATTAAAATTATTTAAAAATTTGTATAAAATTGAGGCGGAAGTTGAGCCATCAACATCGTAGTCAGCTATTATTCCAATTCTTTGCTTCTTATTTATTGCTTCAATTACTCTTATTACTGCTTTATCAATATCTTTTAACTTATTAGGATTAGGTAAATCAGAATAAATATCTGGATTTAGATAATTTTCAATTGACTCTTCAGTAACGCCCCTGATTGACAAAAGTTTTGCTACATTGTAATTAATATTAAATTGCTGACTTAAATTTAATATATTTCTTTCGTCAAACTCTTTTAAATACCAAACTCTATTTGATAGAGATTTAATATTGGTTAAATTTTTGATTTCAATGCTCAATTGGTATCAATGATATTTTATCTAGAATAAAATCGAGATCTGAAATCTTTTTTACTGAAGTTATTAATTCTTCAGCTCTTATTTTATGAGTTGTAATAACTATAGGCATACTTTCATTATCTGAATCAGGAATTTGTAATATTTTTTCAATAGAAATATTGTTATCATTAAAATAACTAGTTATTTTTGATAAAACACCAGGTTGATCTACGACTCTTACTCTTAAATAATATTTAGATTCTACATTTGAAGAGTTAAATTTTTCAAATTGTTTAAGTTTATTGTATGAATAACCCAAAGAGAAAATATTACTTTCACTTGAAATTTCTAGCACATCAGACAAAACTGAACTTGCTGTTGGTGAACCGCCAGCCCCTTCTCCTTCTAAATATAAATTATCAAGTTGATCTGTTTCAATATTGATTGCATTTAATGCACCTTTTGTATTAGCAATAGGATTATCTATTGGTATTAACTTTGGTTTAGTAGATGCAAAAACTTTATCATCAATAATTGAAGATTCTGATATTAACTTTATTTTATAACCTAATTGCTTTACAAAATTAATATCTTGAATAGTAATTCTATCTATTCCCTCAACATCATTTAAATCAAAATCAATCTTAGCACCATAAGCTATAGTTGTTAATAAAGTTAATTTATGAGCAGCATCATATCCTCCAATATCTAATTTAGATTCATGATCTGAAGTAAAACCTTTTTCTTTAGCATCTTTAAGCACTTCATCAAAACTTTTATTTTCTTTTTCCATTGTTGTAAGAATATAATTTGTTGTTCCATTTAAAATTCCAGAAATTTTTTTGATTTTATTTAAAAAAATATTATTTTTTAGAGCTTTAATGACAGGTATGCCACCTGCAACAGCAGCTTCAAATAATAATAGTACGTTATTTTCTTCAGCAATTTTAAAAAGATCATGACCATATTTAGCAAGCATAGCTTTGTTTCCTGTCACAACATTTATTTTATTAGTAAGAGCGGCCTTTACAAGATCATAGCTGATATCTTTCTCAAAACCAATTAATTCAATTAAGATATCAGGTGATTTTCCTTCAATCATTAATAAATCTATTGGATTGTCATACCAATTATATCTATTTGCATTGAATACTCTTTTTTTATTTTTATTTTTAGCTGATATTCCCAAAATGTTTATTTTTAAATCTGCTTTGTGATGAATAAAATTAGAATTATTTTCAATTAAATTAACAAGAGCTGAACCTACGTTTCCTAAACCCGCTATACATATATTTATATTTTTCATTACTTTTTCTGATTATCCTTAATACAAGTATCAATATCACTTTTATCAGTCGAAGATAATTGACACAAATCAATTATTTCTTCATTAGTAAGATCAAGATCTTTAAATTTTGGAACAGTGTCAATATCAGGGTATCCACATGATGATAAAACAAAAAACATAAGAAATTGAATGTACTTCATGATTTATAATTTTAAACCCAAAGTCTCTTGAAAACCATGGCTTATATTAAAACATTGAATAGCCTGTCCAGCTGCCCCTTTTTGAAGATTATCAATTAAGCTAACAATAATTACTTTTGAAGAATCATAATGTTTAAATAATTTTATTAAACATTTATTGGTATGTTGAACTCGAAAGAAATCAAACCTCTGATCATCATCTATAAATTCAATAAATTCATTATTTAAATCAAATTCTCTAAAACAATTTGATATATTATCTTTGAGTACATTATTATTTAGATCACAATATATAGTTGACATCATGCCTCTAAAATTTGGGAGGATGTGAGGATTAAATGAAAAAAAAACTTCTGATTTGTTAATTTTTTGTAATTCTTGCTTTATTTCACAAATATGTCTGTGATTGTTAGTGTTATAGTTATAAAAATTAAAGTCATCGTGTTTCTTAATATTTTTTAAATCAAATTTTTTACCAGCACCACTGTAACCTGACTTTGAGTCAATTATTATATTTGAATCACTTATCAATTTACTTTTTAACAAAGTTATAAGTGGTAATAGTATAGAAGTTGGATAACAACCAGGAATTGAAATATTTTTATTATCCTTTAAATTATTTCTATAATATTCAGCTAATCCGTAAATAAAATTATTCAACAAATCAGGTAAAACATGATTATCTCCATAATTCTTTTTGTAAATTTCAAAATCATCTAATCTAAAATCAGCAGACAAATCTATAATTTGTATTTTATCATAGAATATTTCAACAAATGAATTTGAAATTCCGTGAGGAAGTGCTAAAAAAACTGTATCGGCAGTATTGTAATCAAAATCCTTATTAAGTTTTGTTAAAGGTAAATTTTTATTATCTATTGAATTATCTATAGTTCCAATTGAAATATTTGGTTTTTTTTCGGTACCTAGAAAGACAATTTCAACTAGAGGATGATTTGATAAAGTTTTAACTAACTCCAAACCGACATAGCCAGTTGAGCCAAGTATGGCTACTGATAGTTTTTTTGACATATGGAATTCTATCTTTTAGAGAATTGGTAACTTCTTCTTGCTTTTGCTAAACCAGATTTTTTTCTTTCAACAACTCTTGAGTCTCTAGTTATAAATCCAAGCTTTTTTAGTGCAGGTCGTAATGAAGAATCATATAGGCTTAATGCCTTACTAATACCATGTCTTATAGCACCAGCTTGACCAGAGAGACCTCCGCCTTTTACGGTAGCCATAATTTCAAATGCACCTTCTCCATCAACAACATTTAGTGGCTGATTAACTATCATCTGTAAAACGGGTCTTGCGAAATATTTATTGAGATCTTTACCATTAACAGAAATAGATCCATTTCCACGTTTTAACCAAACTCTAGCTATAGAGTTCTTTCTTTTACCTGTAGCATAGGCTCTTTCTTTATTGTCTAATTTAATTTGCAAAGGAGTATCAGTTATATTTTCTATATTTTCCATAAGCTATCTTTTTAAATTTTTATTATTTAAATTATGAAACTCTACCTTAGTAGGATTTTGTGCCGCGTGGGAATGTTTATCATCGGAATAAATTTTACAATTAGAAAGTTGTTTTCTGCCTAAAGGTCCAGAAGGTATCATTCTTTTTATAGCCATTCTTATAATTTCATCAGATTTATTTCTAGATTTTAATTTTTCTGGATTAGTTTCTTTAATGCCGCCAGGAAAGCCAGTATGGCGGTAGTAAATTTTGTCTTTTTCTTTTTTACCAGTTAAATGTATTTGATCTGCATTTATAATGATTAGGTTATCTCCACAATCTTGATTAGGTGTATAATTCGGTTTGTTTTTTCCTCTCAAAACGTTAGCAGAATAAGCAGCTAATCTTCCCAAAACGACATCCTTAGCATCTATTAGGATCCAATTTTTTTTTATTTCTTCTTTCTTTAGACTGAAAGTTTTCATTGCGGTGCACTTATATATTAGTCAAAAATAAGTCAATATAATAATAAAAAAAACCCCCCAATTTGGGGGGTTTCAAGAAATTTAATTAAATAATTAAGCAGTATCTTTTACTGCTGCGTTCCAAATTATTAAACCAAATAATATTTTATTAACGAAATCTGCTAAGTTATAAATCCAGTTTAAAGTATTTGCATCAACTGACCCCATCATTAAGCCAAAAACATATCCTAGAGGATATATAGCCCAACCAATAAGCACGATTAGTCTCATGGCATTAAATGCAGATGAAACTGAAGCATTTGAAGACGCTGCTTGACTTGCTTCACCTCTAAAGATTTCCCAGATAATTACTGCCCAACCTATCATTCCAATGATAAATCCAAGAAGTACAGATATCATTCCTGCTTCCCCAAGATAACCCCCGATAACCATAACTAGGGTACCTACTAGCAATCTCCAAAAAGATCCTCCAGATACTGCTGCTCCAGCAGCTATAAGAATAAGGTAAAACTCAACCATTTGCAGAGGTACTGTCAAAACCCAATCAATATATCTGTAAACAACAGGTGATTCACCCATCTCAACCCAAAATTCTCTCATGTACATATAATGAACTGCTGCTATAAAAGTAATCAAACCAGCAACCACCATTGAAGTTCTCCATTTTGCAGAAACTCTCATACCTTCATAAAAGA
>CETH01031453.1_pt1 | contig 10186 bp, 10 predicted proteins | sample 361461 | NCBI WGS metagenome assembly CETH01 (sample SAMEA2622695, study PRJEB7988) | marine metagenome | isolation source: saline water (ENVO:00002010), including
TAAATGAACTCGCGCAAGAAAATAAGGAATCAGGAATCAAAGTGATGCTAATTCTAAATATGCAAGGAACTTCACCTATAGTTGCTGGAAATGGAACTTCCGGGGACGGATTCATCAAAATGACCGGAGCAAGTAATGCTGCAAATAAATTTGAAGGTTGGAAGCCGATAAGCAGCGAATCAATTATTTCATATAATCCTGACTATATAATTATTACCAACAGAGGCATGAATTCTTTTCCTGATATTGAAAGTCTAGCAAGCACTACTTCACTCAAGTTTACGAATGCTGCGCGCGAGGGAAAGATCTTGAACGAAGATGGCATGGCCATGTTGGGTTTTGGAACAAGAACAGTTTCAACAGCGATAAAGTTTGCTAAAATTTTTAGTAAATAATGTCATCAATACTTTCCAAAAAAGTTCATTCTTTGAAATTTATTAATTCCTTTCAAACGGGAATTCTTGCACTCTTTGTAATATCTACTTTATTGATATTAGTTACATCAATTACTCTAGGGAGTTTCAATTTTTCTTTTCAGGAGCTGCTTAATAACTCTAATTCATTGGATAATATTGTTCTCTTGGAAATCAGAATTCCTAGGGTATTGTTAGCAGCTTTTGTTGGTGCAAGTCTTGGGCTTTCGGGTGCTTCTCTACAAGGTTTGTTTAGAAATCCTTTGGCAGATCCCGGCTTAATTGGTGTTTCGGCTGGTGCAGCACTAGGCGCATCTATAGTTATAGTTCTTGGCTCCGGTATGCTCCCCGACTTTATTTTTGGGACATTAATCCTTCCAATTTCTGCAATTATTGGTGCTTCACTTGTCATTAGCCTTTTATACCTTTTTACTCAAGGATTTGGTTATCAGGGCATTACCTATATGCTTTTAGTTGGCATTGCAGTAAATGCATTCGCTTCAGTTGGAATAGGCATTCTCACATATATCAGCACAGACTCGGAATTAAGAGGACTTACTTTTTGGACTATGGGTAGTTTTGGTGGGGCTTCCTGGCAGTTGATAATTCCTGCTTTGATAATAATTTCTTTAACTATGTTCTGGATGATACCGTCTGCGAGAAAATTAGATCTATTGCAACTTGGAGAACCGGAAGCTTACCGTTTAGGCGTAGATGTAAGAAAACTCAAATTTAAAGTTATTATTTCCTCTGCAATAACAGTTGGTATAAGTGTTTCCTTATCAGGAATGATTGGATTTGTAGGGTTAGTCGTCCCACATTTAGTAAGACTGATTGGAGGAGTAAATCATAATTATTTACTACCTGGTTCCGCTTTTCTTGGGGCCTCATTAATGATGACAGCTGACTTATTGTCGAGAACATTGATACAACCAGCTGAATTGCCAGTTGGTTTGATAACGAGCGCTATTGGGGCTCCCTTCTTTTTGTGGTTAATTTTTCGAATAAGAAAGACATGAGCGTTGAAACAATTAATTTAACCTGGGAAATAAAATCTAAAAGGATTGTTGACGAAGTATCTCTGAAAATAAATCAAGGAGAGATTCTCACTATACTGGGACCTAATGGTGCCGGGAAATCATCTTTCTTAAAGCTTATAGCTGGCGACTCAACTGCATCAGATGGAGAAATTAAGTTTGATAGTATTCTGCTAAGTGATATCTCCATTCAAGACAGATCCTTTATGAGGAGTGTGATGTCCCAATCTCAAGAAATAGCCTATGATTTTTCTGTAAAAGAAATCATTGAAATGGGATGGATTGATAGGGGTATATCAGATTATTCAAAAGATTTTGAGGAAGCCGTTAAGAAAATTTCTATTGAGTGTTCTGTAGCAGATTTATTGCAACAAAGTTTTAACACTTTATCTGGAGGAGAAAAAAGACGTGTACATTTTGCGAGAACGCTTATCCAACTTTGGAGACCGTCCGGATCGGATGACCCTAGATATATGTTTCTAGATGAGCCTACTGCAAATTTAGATATTCTTCATGAACAAAAAATGATGAGGCTTATACAAAATAAGAGAGATGAAGGTATTGGGATCCTATTGATACTCCACGATCTCAACTTAGCCGCTAAGTATTCTGATCGAATTGCAATTTTCAATGAAGGCAAACTAGTGGAGATTGGAGCTCCTAAGATAGTCCTTAATGAGGAAACTTTGAGCAATGTATATGGTTTAGATATGCAAATAGAACAAAATCCCTTCAGAATTAACTATTACTGAGTCATGAATACAAAACAAAAAGAATATGAAAAAGATGCGGTTAACCTTCTAAGAAATGCCAGTGAAGGAGTCTTATCTACCATATCAGTTCGAAATGATGGTTATCCTTTTGGAAGTTTTGTAACCTTTGTAACAGACGTCGACAGAAGTATTTTGATATACGCTAGTAACATAGCCCAACACACTATTAATTTAAAAGAAGACTCTAAATCTTGCTTAACTTTATTTAAAATCGATGATGATTTTGATAAACAAAATTCTTCAAGAATGACTTTATTGGGAGACTTAAAAGCATTACCAAATGAAGAAGTAGAAACAGTAAAGAATAGGTTTGAAAATTTTTTACCAGAAAGCAAAAAATATGCTGCCATGCATGATTTCAATTTTTATAGACTACATATTAATCAAGTTAGATGGATAGGAGGTTTTGGAAAAATTGCTTGGCTTGATGCGAAAAAATGGGAACAACATAAACCTAAATGGAGTAATAATGAATCTTCAATTATCCAACACATGAATGAAGATCACTCGAATAACATAGCATCAGCTCTAAATGCTCAGCATGATATAAGGGACAAAAAAGCTATGATGCTCTCTCTATCAATAGACGGTTACTATATAAAATCTAATGAAGAAATTTATTTTATTTCTTTTGAAGAAATTTGCAGTAATGCAAAAGAATATAAGGATATGCTTGTTAAACAGGCTAATGACTACAGAGCTTACGAACTATAAGTTATGTTCGATAAGAATAGTCAAGAAAATATTCAATTAATGATTGACTTACACAATGATGTCAACGAAGACGCCCTCCTTCTTATTACTCACTATTATCTTAAAGAAGTAAAAGCAAAAAAAACTGAAATTAAATACATCTCGCCAGAATTAATTTCTTTGATTATCGAAACGGACGAAGAAAAAAAGATTCAACAAATAGAATTTCCTGAAACGGTTAAAGATTCAGTTGAAGTCAGCAATTTCTTCTATTCATGTCTCTCAAAAGCAAGAGCTGATGCTCCAGAAGATTATCCGAAGACACGTCTAGAAAAACTCATTGAAAAAACTCTTAATCTAGATACCTACATAACGAGAGTAAAAACTAAAATAGAGATATCATCCAACATTATAGAAATTACTTTCAAAGGTGGTCTACAAAATTTACCCAACCTTAAAAATGATGCATTTATGTATTTCATGGTTAATAGTGATATTGAACACAAATACCCTGAAGGATTTTCAATGAATGATTTCAGAGCAATGAATGCAAAAGACGAGAATCCTTACTCTGCGGCTTATTACACAATAAGATCAATCAGAGAAAATGAAATAGACGTATGGTTTGTTCTTCATGATCATCCGGGTCCTTTAGCAATTTGGGCTGAAGAGGCAAAAGTAAATTCTGAAGTCGCTATATGGGGGCCAAGGACTGCTTTTACTCCACCTTTAGATACAAATAACTACATCTTTATCGCAGATGAAACTGCTCAACCGGCTGCTTTGGCTTCAATTGAAAATCTAAATAAAAAGGAAAACTTTATTTGTTTATTTGAAACTCAAAATGAAACAACTAAATTTGAATACGATGATCCGGATCATCGTATAGAGTGGATCTATAGAAATGATCAACCAGCAGGTGAAGGAACTGAATTACTTGAAAGAATTAAACAGCTTGATGTCAATTCAGAGAAGCTATATGTATTTGGGGCGGGAGAAGCGAGACAGATATCCACAATTAGAAAAACTCTCAAAAAGAACTTGAATCTCAAAGTTGATCAGATGAGTTTTACAGGTTACTGGAGAAAGACCAGCTAACTACTGTTTAATCTTTTCCATGACCATAGTACAGGTCCGGAAAGGATGTAAGCAAAAGCACAACTAGCCAATACAATTGGAGGATCTATCGATATTAAGGCAAAGATAAACACTACAAAGAGTATAGAAAAGAAAGGGACTCTTTTCTTCAATTCAATTTCTTTGAAGCTATAGTAAGGAACATTCACAACCATCAGAAGTGAAACTAAACCTGTTAAAAAAGCAGTGAATATAGCTAGAAGTCTCCCAACCTCATCTCCTTGAATTCCTAGTGAGCTCATTGCCCACACGAAGTATACGACCATTGCACTCGCAACAGGACTAGGAAGGCCTTTGAAATATGTATCTTCAGATCCAATATAAGTATTGAATCTTGCAAGCCTTAACGCTGCTGCAGCGACATATAAAAAAGAGAAGACCCAACCAGTTTGACCAATAGAGTCAAATCCCCAAAGGAATACGATAATTGCTGGTGCCAACCCAAAGGAAATAACATCACATAGACTGTCATACTGTGCGCCAAATAAACTCTGGGAGTTTGTAAGTCTAGCAACCCTACCATCGAGACCATCTAGCATTTGGGCTGCAAAAAGTGCCATCCCAGAAGCGATGAAATTTCCATCTATCGCAGAAATGATTGAGAAGAATCCGGAAAAAAGGGAAGCAGTGGTAAGAAGATTAGGAAGAAGATATATGCCCTTTCTTGTAACTTTCTTGCCATCTTCAGAGACTATCTCTTCGTGATCATCAAAAAGATCTAGACTTTCTTGAGGGTCGTCAGACATAAAATTAATTTTTAGCTTTATCTACAATTTTATTTTGTGCAATCCAAGGCATCATTGCTCTTAGTTCGGCACCAACCTTTTCAATAGAATGCTCCGAAGTCTGCTGTCTATATTCCTTCATCCTTGGTCCACCCTTTCCATCGTTACTTTCTCTGCAATCGTTCATAAACTCATTTGCAAATTCACCTGATTGTATTCTTTTAAGAACTGCTCTCATCTCTTCTTTGGCATCTGAATTCACTACTTTAGGTCCACTAACATAATCGCCAAATTCGGCAGTATTTGAAATGCTATATCTCATATTTTCTAATCCACCCTCATAGATAAGATCCACTATCAACTTTACTTCATGGAGACACTCAAAATAAGCCATTTCAGGTGGGTATCCCCCCTCTACTAGAACCTCATAGCCATTTTGAATTAATTGAGTCAAACCACCGCATAAAACAGCCTGTTCTCCGAATAAATCTGTTTCTGTTTCGTCTTTGAAATTAGTCTCAATAATACCTGCTCTTCCTGAGCCAATTGCAGAAGCATAAGAAAGGCCGATTTCTTTGGCATTTCCTGAGGAATCTTTATGTATTGCAAGAAGACAAGGCACTCCTGCACCTATTTCATATTGAGACCTAACAGTATGGCCAGGACCTTTAGGAGCTACCATAATCACATCAAGATCTTCTCTTGGTTCTATCATATCGAAATGGATATTGAATCCATGAGCAAAAGCTAGAACTGCTCCGCTCTTGATATTATTTTCTATCTCGCTCTTATATGTTGCTGATTGAAGCTCATCTGGCATCAAGATCATTACCATATCTGCATCTTTTACAGCCTCAGCAACTTCTTGGACATTCAGTCCGGCCGCTTCAGCTTTAGACCATGAAGCAGATTCTTTCTTAAGAGCGACTGTTACATTTCCACCAGAATCTTTGAGGTTATTGGCATGGGCATGGCCTTGAGAGCCATAACCTACTATGACTACCTTTTTATTTTTAATAATTTCCAGATCTGCATCATTGTCGTAATAAACTTGCATAACTATCTCCTGTTAATTTTCTGTACTTAGACTTGTGTGATCAGATGAGATTCCTAATGAACCGGATCTAACAATTTCGATAGGACTATTCGTTTCTATAGTCTTAATTAATTCATCTAATTCTGATGAAGGACCCACAACTTGTACGCTAGTAATTTCGTCATTATTTAAAACAATATTAGAGTCTTCAAAAATATTTTGAGGGAAAGATTCTGTTTTAAATTTTATTAACATTAACTCTCTTTCTACAAATTCAGAGCTGCTTAAGTTGGTGACCATAACTACATCAATTAATTTATCTAGTTGTTTGGTAATTTGATCAACTACTTGTTCATCTCCTTCAGTTGACATAGTCAATCTTGATAATGTTGGATCAGTTGTTGGGGCTACTACTAAAGTTTCTATGTTGTATCCTCTTTGAGAAAATAAACCAACAACTCTTGAAAGAGCTCCAGGCTGATTTTCCATTAACAAGGCTATAACTCTTTTCATTTCCAAGTTTTATCTTCTTTACTTAACCACATATGATCCATAGCATTTCCAGCTTCTAACATAGGATAGACGTGTTCATTAGGATCAACATCGACATCTAAAAAAACTAACTTATCTTTCAAAGATATGCATTCTTTCATGGAGGACTCTAAGTCTTCAAATTTAGTTACTTTCATACCCACATGACCATAAGATTCTGTTAATGCTACGAAATCAGGCAGAGAATTTTCATACGTACTCGAGGAATGTCTTCCTCCATATTGCATATCTTGCCACTGTTTTACCATGCCAAGAGCGGCATTATTTAAGTTAATTATTTTTATCGGAAGTCCATATTGAAGACAAGTAGAGAGCTCTTGTATACACATTTGAATACTTCCTTCACCTGTAACACAAGCGACTGTAGAATCAGGGAAAGCTAATTGAACACCCATCGCAGAAGGTAGACCAAATCCCATTGTTCCTAGACCTCCGGAGTTAATCCATTGTCTCGGTTTATCAAAATGATAATACTGCGCAGCAAACATTTGATGCTGCCCTACATCTGAAGTTACGAAAGCTTCTCCATTAGTTTCTCTATATAGAGACTGAACTACTTGTTGAGGCAATATCTTTCCATTTTGAGGGCCTAACTCTAAAAGTGAGTGGTCCAAGCCATGTGTATCTCGCCAATCTGATATTTGTTGATTCCATTCAGCGACAGCAGATGTATTGAGTTTCAAGTCCCTGGAATTCAGTTCATGCAAAAGTGCAGATAAACATTGTTTAGCTGAGCCAACGATAGGTATGTCAGCATGTATTATTTTTGAAACTGAAGCCGGATCTACATCAATATGAATTTTTTTAGCCCCTAGAGAAAATTGCTTAGGATCATTTGTTATCCGGTCATCAAATCTTGCTCCTATTGCAATTATCAGGTCAGCATTATGCATAGCCATGTTAGCCTGATAGGTTCCATGCATTCCTAACATACCTATAAATTGTGGGTCTGAACCTGGAAATGCTCCTAATCCCATCAAGGTATTAGTGACAGGAAAGTTAAGAAGTTTTGCGAATTCAGTTAATTCTTCAGAAGCATCGTTTTGAATAACTCCTCCTCCAGAATAAATAACAGGTTTTTTAGATATCTCGATCAAATCCACAGCTTCTTTAATTCTTGAAATATCTCCTTTTTGTGGTGGTTTATACGAGCGCATATTCACTTCAGAAGGATAGCTAAATTCAAACTTATATTCTGGATCTGTGAAGTCTTTAGGGATATCAATAACAACAGGGCCAGGCCTGCCTGTTGTAGCTATATGAAAGGCTTTTTTAACTATTTGAGGAATATCCTCTGCTCTTTGAACAAGAAAACTGTGCTTAACGATTGGACGAGAGACGCCTATCATGTCAGTTTCTTGAAAGGAGTCTGTACCAATTAAATTAGATTTTACCTGACCTGAAATAACAACAATTGGTGTAGAGTCCATGTAGGCAGTTGCCAATCCAGTTATGGCATTTGTTGCTCCTGGTCCGGAAGTAACTAGAGCCACACCAGGCTTTCCTGTTGCTCTTGCATAGCCATCTGCTGCATGAACGGCTCCTTGCTCATGTCTTACCAAGATGTGTTCTACATTGTCTTGATTAAAGATCGCATCGTATATATGCAGGGCTGCACCGCCCGGGTATCCAAACATAAGCTCGACACCTTCAAGATGAAGAGAGTGTATTAATGCATCAGCACCAGATTTATTAGTTTTATCCATTCAGTTCTATAAAATTTACTCCAAACTTTTGGAGGTTGAGCATTGTGACACCTGAGAGGTCTAAGTCAAGAAAACCCTTGTATATAAGCCTCTAAGGGGTTTTAAAAAAAGAGAAGTTAAAATTAGCATCTCTAGATAAAACGATATCAGAAAAACCTGGCATTTCATCCAAAATATAGTGCGTCAGTCGCTCATAATGCATTACAAATCGGAAAACTTCCTCTTTAGTCATAATCTTTTGTTTGAGAGATGGGTCAGTAACTGTCTTGGCTAAAGTTTGCTCTTGAATCCATCTACTTTCGTAAACAAAATCCATACTGGGTACTTTGATCATAAGTAGTAGATCAAATAAAGAAAACAAATCTTGATAATCTTTGGATAGTTCTTTGTTGCTCCATTTTGACCATACGCCTTCAGGGTCTTCTTCAGTCTCTAGTTGATTTAAAGGAGGTAACCAATTTTCCTCGGGTAATGGCTTGGCACCTCCGCACCATGCATCAAAAAAAATGAAATCAGGCTTTCCCTTATAAACAGGCCAATCCTTTTTGGGGTAATGTTTATCCTCTGGTTTACAAAATGAAGGTATCCTCGTTTCAGTATCTGGCTTTGCATTTGATAATTTATTAATTAGATCCAGGCCCATATTAATATCATGAGTTCCTGGCACTCCTCTTACATAACAAAGTGGATGGATTTTATTTGCAAGTATCTGTCTTTCTTCTTGAGATTTATAAATATCATCAATTGAAAATCCCATTGAGGGCCTTTTGCACATTTCACTAAGCACCTTTTGCACAAAAAAAGAGAGAGTTGTCTTTCCTGAACCTTGTCCTCCTGTAAAGCAAATAAAATACGGTTTATTTCTTTTAATGTATTTATGATGAAAGTGTAAAGATAAAGGAATAACTATCTCCGCAAGAAAATTTTCACTTAAATCATCAATTTTCATTTGTTCCGCCAACTCAAATAAGAGTTCTTTAGAATCATTGAGTAAAGTTTTTACTTTATTATCTGTTGGTTTAGGGAAATCAGACATTTCTTTGCAATCTTTTTAATAAACTGGAAGTATCCCATCTATTTCCACCCATATCTTGTATGTCCTTATAGAAGCTATCTATAATCTTTGTAATTTCCACATCAGCACCTTTTTTTTCTGCTTCATCAATAGCTATTTTTAAATCTTTTCGCATGTGGTCTACCGCAAAACCATGTTCGTAGTCGTTTAAAGACATAGTTTCCCAGCGATTTTCCATTTGCCATGATTGTGCTGCACCTTTTGATATAACATCTATTACAGCACTGATTTCTAGTCCCGCTCTCTCGGAAAAATGTAAACCTTCAGATAGACCTTGAAGTAGTCCTGCTATGCAAATTTGATTGACCATCTTAGTTAACTGCCCAGAACCAGAGGAGCCCATAAGTTTATAGAACTTTGCGTAACAACTCATAGTTAAAGCAGCCTGCTCGAATGCAGCTTTATCTCCGCCTGCCATAATAGTGAGCGTTCCATTTTCAGCACCAACCTGCCCACCAGAAACGGGTGCGTCTATGTAATTAATACCTTTTTCCTTACAAAGGGAGCTCATTTCAGTAGAAAGAGAAGAAGATGTAGTCGTATGATCGACTATTATTCCTCCAGATAACATCGTATTGAGAAGACCTTTTTTACCGGAAACTACTTCTCTTACATCATCATCATTTCCAATGCATATAAAGATTTCGTTACAAGCACTACCCAAGTCCTCGGGACTACCAGCAATACTACCTTTGTATATTTTATTCCAATCTTCTGATTTTAATCGCGAGCGATTAAAGACTGCCGTTGGATAAACTTTTGAGATGTGACCAGCCATAGGATATCCCATTACACCTAATCCTATAAAACCTCTTGTTTTCATATGCTCCTCCAAATAATAGTTACTAATCGTTTGTTAGTTTTGTGTTTTCTATAAGAGTACAAAGATTTTGATTCATAGGTGCAAACATCACAAGTTTGAACTTTTATCTTAAATCTCCTCAGAATCCTCTCAGCCTCTCCTCGAAGATCAAAGAGCCATTTGTTTGAGTCTTTTTTGATAAAACTAGCTAAAGAACTTTTATCTTTTTTTACAAAG
>CETH01003418.1_pt1 | contig 10185 bp, 11 predicted proteins | sample 361461 | NCBI WGS metagenome assembly CETH01 (sample SAMEA2622695, study PRJEB7988) | marine metagenome | isolation source: saline water (ENVO:00002010), including
TGAAAAAAACATATGTTTTTGCAAATATAGTAAAATCAATTATACTATTATTTATTACACCATATTGTATAATATTTTTATATAATTTATATTTTGGAATGACAGAAGAATTATACCATTCCATATTTATTGCTACAAGTATATATGCTTCAACGGATATGAATTCTTTATTATTTGAAAAGGGTAAAAAAAATTCAACTATATATCACCATATACTTGTTCAATTAGCAACTTTTACAGCATTTTATTGTGGTCCATTTAATAAAATAACTGATGTTATTATAATTTATGGTAGTTTTTCAACATTTGCTTATCTTGTAAATTTTTATTTATCAATCAGATTTCTTTTTGAAAAAGATATGTATGAAATAAAATTATTAGCAACATTTACACAAATAATATATATGTTATCTTGTATTGTAAATTGGTGTCTACAATTTTACTATTTAGTTTTATTTATGACACTAAAAAATTATTTTGCTGTATTTATATTAGCATTTTTTAATTGTGTTGTAATAAGTGATGACATTCTCTTAATAAATTTTTTGAATAATAATAGCTTTATGAACAAACTTAAATTAAAAGATATTTAAACCTTATTTTTTACCAATATTTATATATTTAATTGTATCTGTTGGGTCTGGTCGTGCATAATGAATAATTCTTTCTGATTCATAGTTATCTCTACGAATAATTCCAACATTCATAAATGTATTAAGTTTTTCTAAACTTTTGTCACTAATGTTTTTTGGTTTTTTTGGTTTTTTTGCTTTTTTCTTTTTTGGTTTTTTATACGGATTTTCATTTGTTCTAAGTGAATCTCTATGAATATTATAAAACTTTAATTTTTTTAAACCTTCTTCTGTTGAATCTTCATAACGTTTTTTTTCTTTATATAATAAATTAATACCAGTTGATACTCTTATTAAAATATCATATCTTTCTATAAGTGATGGTTCTTTAAAACCACCATAAGAGATTAATTTTATAGCATATACTACTAATATTAATCTCTTATTTTTTTTAGTCTTTTTATAATTACTTTTAAATAAGTAAAACAACGACTCTATTTCATTTCTAAATTTTTTATTATGTGTTTCTTTAATAATTATATCCCATATTAACCATAATAAATCATATGATAATTTATTATCAACATTGTCTTGTGGTCTATAAGCACATTTGAATACTTTTAATTTTTTTATATTTAATTTTTCCCATTCAATCATCCAACTTAACCAATATAATGTATTTTGAAGCTCATTATTTCTTATACAAAATAAAAATTCATTAGATACTATTTTTATTTCTTCTGGGTCATCCACTTTTATTACATGATTATTAATAATTGTTTTAGCTTTCATTCTTTCTTTTAATATGTCTAAACTTAGTTCTGACTTCTTTACTTTTTTTAAACTATCTAATTTCATTTTTTTTGACATAGAAAGCATACATATTATTTCACAAATAAGATTTCTAAATTGTTGATTATTACGTAATTCAAGACAATTTTTAATATTTTTATATTGAATTAAACTTATATAATACTTATATCTTTGTTTAAAATAAGATATCATTTCTATATTACCTATATTAATATTTTTACATACAAATAATAATAATTTCTCCCATAATTCTTCTATATAACCAGAAATTATTATTTCTATACTCCATTTACACGAATCCTCTAATTTACTTTCTAATAAGCTTTTTTCAAGAGCTTGATATACGTGTGTTTTTTTATAACCAGAAAATGTTATGTTTTTATAATATTTATTATCTCTACTATCACTTATTTGATAATTAATTGGTATTTCCATTAATTAAAAATAAGAAATTATAATTATGTTTTTTTCTCCCATATATAATAATGAGTAAATCACTCTTAGTCCTAATAATTATACTAATATTTATAATTGTTATTAGTCGTTTAATTAAAAATAACAATTTAAAAGAAAATATTTTAAAAGAAACATTTGAAAATCCAACAAAACTGATAACGATATCTTCTAATGATAATATATATGATCGTTTTTACTCTGGTATATACGATGGTTTATTTGGTAATAAAGCAAAACTCATGTTTGAAGTAACACAGATTACAAAACACGCATTAGAAAAATGGGATTCAAAAAAAAATGTAAGAATACTTGATGCTGGTTGTGGAACAGGATGGCATACTAATATTTTTTCAAAAGATTATAATATAATAGGTTTAGATAGGTCAGCACATATGATTAATGAAGCTAAAAAGAGGAATAATGAAGATATTTTAAAATTAGGTAATATAAAAGATACATCATTGTTTAATACTAATAGTTTCACTCATATTTTATGCTTATATCACACCATATATTATATAAATAACTTAAATAAAGTTTTTAGTAATTTTAGAAAATGGCTTGTTCCACGTGGTATGATCATTATACACGTTGTTGATAGAGATAATTTCGATCCTTTGTTAAATGCTTCCAGTCCATTTCCATTTTTTTCACTTCAAAAATATAGTAAAAAAAGACTTACTGAATCTAAAGTTCATTTTAATGATTTTCTATATAAAGGAAATTTTAAATTAGATAAAGCTAATGATAGAGCTACTTTCAGTGAAGTATTTAACTATAAAAATAAACCAAAAGTAAGAAAACAAAAACATAAATTATATATGCCTGATACAAGTGTTATTTTAGAAAAGGCAAGAATAAATGGTTTTAAATTAGTTCATAAAATAAGTATGATACCTGTAAGTTATGAATATAACTATCTATATATATTTAGAAAAGTATAATTAAAATTTATATTTACATGTAGGACAAGTTTTATTATTTGTTAGCCATGTATCAATACATTCTATATGAAAATAATGACGACACTTTATTTTCCTAATGATTTCATATTTTTTAATATTTTCTTGACAAATAACACATAACACGGGTTCATCTGTTAATTTAACATCTATTGTTGAATTTTTATTTATTTCCTCTAGTGTTGTTTTTACTTCAACTGATGGTAATTGTGATAATGCTTCGTAAGTTAATATATTAGGAACGTTTGGAGTAATATAATCTATTCTAGAATTTATATCTCTTACTTGGTTATAATCATTTACTATTCTATTAAGTCTAGTAATTCTTAATATTCCTTCTAAATGAGGTTCAACTCTATGTGCTCTTTCACGTAAATTATTATAATATAACCATCTTCTAGATCTTTTACAATAAGGACAGTTTTCTTGTAAAACATAATTAATATTTCTATTATTTATATGAACTGTAAAATGTTCATGATAATATCTATTATAAGTATCACTCATATACTATATATAATTTATTTAATATTAATTATTATATTTAATAATAATTAACTTAGTATGACGTTTAATAATATTTAAAATTAAAACTTGTGTTTTATAAATGATAATACTTGTAACTGGTGGTTCAGGACTTGTTGGTAATGCTATTAAATCACTTACATCCAATAATAAACAACATACGTGGATTTTTTTAAATTCAAAAGAGTGTGATTTAAGAGATTATACTAAAACAAAACATTATATAAGTGATTTATCACCCGATATTATAATTCATCTTGCCGCATGTGTTGGAGGTCTTTATAAGAATATTAATTACAAAAAAGAAATGTTTGAAGATAATATTTTATTAAATTTTAATGTTTTAAAAGTAGCATTCGATTTAAATGTTAAGCGTGTTATATCTTGTTTATCTACTTGTGTTTTTCCTGATAATATATCTTATCCAATAACAGAAGATAAACTACATAATGGTGAACCTCATACTTCCAATTATCCATATGCTTATTCTAAAAGATTTTTAGAAATTCAAAGTAGAATATATAATGAATTAGGTTCGCATTTTTGTTGTGTTATACCAACAAATTTATATGGTATAAATGATAATTTTTCTATTGAAAATGGACACGTTATACCCTCATTAATTCATAAATTTTATCTTGCTAAAGAATCAAATTCAAATGTTACATTATTTGGTGATGGTAAAGCATTAAGACAATTTTTATATGTTAATGATTTAGCACGTTTTATGATTTCTTTGGCTTTTGAATATGATGGTAAAGATACATTTATTATTTCACCTGATGAAACTGATGAAATAAGTATATTATCTCTCGCAAAATTAATTGCTAAATATATGAATTTTAAAGGTAAAATAATACTTAATAAACATTATCCAAGCGGACAATATAAGAAAACAGCATCAAATAAAAAACTAAAAACACACTTTCCTAATTTTAAATTTACACACATAGATGAAGGATTAAAAGATACAATTAAATGGTTTATTAGAAATTATCCAAATATACGAAAATAAATTATAAATCATGTTCAACCATTATTTTTACAAGTTCTTCAAATGATGTTTGTGGAAACCAATTTAATTTTTTTTTTGCTTTACTATAATCACCTAATAAAGTATCAACTTCTGAAGGTCTAAAATACCTTTCATCTATTTTTACCAATACTTTATTAGTTTTACTATCATAACCAATTTCATTTAAACCAGAACCACTCCATTTAATAGTTATCCCAACAATATTAAATGCTGTTTCTATAAAATCTTTAACACTATGTTGTTCGTTTGTCGCAATAACAAAATCTTCTGGTTTTTCTTGTTGAAGCATTAACCACATTGCTTTAACATAATCTTCCGCATAACCCCAATCTCTCTTAGAATATAAATTTCCCAGTGTTATATAATCCTGTTTTCCTTTTAATATCTTTCCTATAGCAATTGTTATTTTTCTTGTTATAAATGTTTCACCACGTCTCTCACTTTCATGATTAAATAAAATACCATTACAAGCATATAAATTATAAGATTCACGATAATTAATGACTATCCAATGAGCATATAATTTTGCTACTCCATAAGGAGAACGAGGATGAAAAGGTGTTAGTTCATTTTGTGGTATTTCTTTTACTTGTCCATACATTTCTGAAGTCGATGCTTGATAAAAACGAACTTTATCTTTTAATCCACAACTCATAACCGCTTCTAAAATTCTTAGTGTCCCCAAACCATCAACATTAGCTGTATACTCAGGCAATTCAAAAGATACTTTAACATGGCTTTGTGCAGCTAAATTATATATTTCCATTTTATTAATATTATCTTTACCACCAATATTATCTAATATTTTTAAAAATATGCTATTAATATTTCCTGAATCAGTTAAATCCCCATAAACTAATTTTAAATTAGAATTGTTATATATATGATCTATTCTCTTTGTGTTTATTGATGATGACCTACGAATTATACCATATACTATATAATTTTTTTTTAATAATAATTCTGCAAGATAAGAACCATCTTGACCTGTTATACCAGTTATTAAACCAATATTCATTAATCTAAATATTTTTAAAACTTTAAATTAAGAATTTTTATTACTATTTTTAAAATATTTAGGTTTTGTAAATAATATAGTTTTATTTGATTCATTTTTAATATCGTGATATGAAGGTAATCTACAATTAATATGTGGTAACTGAGACCATTTATATATTTTTTCTCTATTTATTTTTAATTCTTGTTCAGTAATATATTCATCCTCATTTATATTAAGAGGTGTTGATAAATACTTAGATAAAAATGATACATATAAAGGTATTTCGTTTTTAACAAGTTTATGTCCTACGTTTTTTACTAAATTCTGCATTTTAATTTTTTTTAAATTAAAAATAATAAATCAATTTTATAATTAAAGTTTACACTTAAAATATAATTTAAATACTAATATAAATGAACACAAGTAAAGAAGAAATTATTATATCTTTATTCAAAAATAATATGATTAAAATAGCTAACGAAGAATCAGACTATTTTACACTAAAAAGTGGTAATAAAACACCAATATATATAAATTTAAGAAATATGTGTACTGATACTAAATTACTTGATTATATATGTTCTAATTTATATAGTTCAAATTCTAAATTGTTGTCTGATACATGGAATTATGATGTATTATGTGGTGTCCCTTATGGTGGTATTAATTATGCTATTTATCTTAGTATTACGTTTTTAAATAATCATCCATATCTTATAAAAAGAAAAGAGAAAAAGAAACATGGATTAAATAATATTGTAGATGGTGATTATGAACACGGAACACGCTGTATTCTTATTGAAGATGTTATTACAACTGGTTCTAGTTTGCTTGAAACGATTGAAGAATTAGAAACACACGGAATTAAAATTGTAAAAGTGCTTTCAATTATAAATCGCGGTGAAGAAGGCATTGAAACAATAAGAAATAAAGGTTATAAAATTTCATCTTTAATTTCACTCAATGATATTTTAAGAACTTTGAGCAAACATCAACTGATTAGTATTGAAACATATAATTATATTATTAATAATGAATCAAAAAAAATAGATATTACATATACTCAATTGACTTATGATGAAAGAATTGAAACTGTAAAAAATAGACTTGCGAAAAATATACTTAAATTAATGTATAAAAAACAAACAAATTTAGCATTATCACTTGATGTTACTAATAAAGATGAATTTTTAAAAATATTACATAAGGTCGCACAACATATTTGTATTTTAAAAACTCATATAAATATAATTGATGATTTTGATAAAGATTTTATTTTAGAAATTTTAAAACTACAAGAAACATATGGTTTCTACATTTTAGAAGACAGTAAATTTTCAGATATTGGAAATACATTTAAAAAACAATTAACTGGTGGTGTTTATAAAATAAATAGTTGGGCTAATTCTATTACAGCACATTCTATTGCTGGAAAAACACTAATTAATGTTTATAAAGACATTAATAAAAATAAGAATGATAAAGGAATTATTTTCGTAGCAGAAATGTCTAATCAAGGTAATCTAATTACTGAATATTATACAAAAGATACAATTAAAATGTGTGAAGGTTCAGACGAAAGTATTTTAGGCTTTGTTACACAAAAAAAAATATCTAATGATAATTATTTATATTTAACACCTGGCGTATCTATTGAAATAGGAACAGATAAATTAGATCAACAATATAGAACACCTGAAGAAGCAATTATAAGAGATAATTGTGATATTATTATTGTAGGAAGAACTATATATGATAGTAATAATCCTGAAGCTATTGCTATTCAACTTAAAAATAGAGGGTGGAATTCTTTATTAAAAAAATTCAAATAAATATCTTGTTTTAGATTATAATGTCCGAAGAAAATAATATAAAAATGGAAATTAAAAAAAATAATACATTTAAAACATATTTTAAACCTCAATATAAGTTTTTCTGGGTAGTCCAATTCATTTGTGTAATACTATTTATTTTTGTAATATATATAGATAATTATACTAATTTATTATATTCAAGTAAATTAGGTTTGAAACAATTAGCATCAAATAAAATATTTAATTATATTTTAAAAGTATTGGGTGCATATGGACTTATCCAAGTATTTTCACAAGATATTGGTATTCCTACAGGAAATTTACAAATGAAACTTACTCATCATCCTATATTTAAACTTATTTTGCTTTTTAGCACAGGTTTCTCATTAACAGGTGATCGTAGTGAATCTCTTATAGCTACAATCTTATATTTCTATTTAAGAAATATATTATCAACTGATTTAGTTGAAACATCAACTTGGAAGAAAGCATAAATATTTATTTATAATTTTTATAATGTTTACAAATATTATAAATGTTATCATCAATATATAACTATTTATTTTCAAAAAAAGACACAAGATTTTATTATTTATCTCTCATAAAAGAAACAAATAATACATTTAGTATTCATGGACTTTGGCCTCAAAATAGTAAAACAGATTATCCTACTTTTTGTAAAAAGGTAAAATTTTCTATTAAAGAACTTGAACCAATTATAGATGAACTAAATAAATTTTGGTATAGTAAATTTAGCAAAAATACAGAGTTTTGGAAACATGAATATATGAAACATGGTAGTTGTATGTTCTGTTCTATGACTGAATATGAATATTTTGATAAAACACTCTATTTATATAATAAAGCAATGGCGCAAGATTTGACAAACTATTATCCAGTTAAAGATAATAAATGTTTAATCCCTGTAGATTTAAATTTTAATTTTATTAGATTATAATTGTTTTATTATTTTTTGAATATCATTTCTAGGTAAGTGTTCTTTTTTACTTAACCCATCATAATCTATCAAATATATTTTACCATTTTTTAAAAAGAAATGTCCAGGTCCTTTTACTCTATAATCATTATGAAATAAACCTGCATTTTTTATAGTGTTATCTATATAAGTTAATTGTTTTACATAATCAAATGGCTTATTTGATTTAGTTAATACATTATCAAAATACTCCTCTTTTATAATTAATTTTTTATCATCAAATTTCATTCTTGGAACAAAATCCCATTTATGTAAAATGTTTTTGTAAAACTTTTTTATTCTTTTATATACATTTTCTGATTTAAATGTTTTATAAATATATTTTTTATCTACATTTATATGTTTTACTGCTCTACCAAAACCTTCGTAATATGACAAAAAACATACTAATATTAGACCAATAATGACAAATATATATTTCATATAATATTTAAAATATATAAAATTGAAATATAATAATATTTTTATTATTATATTATCAATTATGGAAAAATATTTTAAAAAAGAAAGAAGTATTCCTTCCAACTTTAATATAGATGATCTAACAGAATGTCAAAAAATAGCATTTAATAACTTTCTTATTGGCGATAATATATTTATAACAGGACCTGCTGGAACTGGTAAAACTTATCTTATAAAAAAAATAAAAGAATATTGTGATTTTTCACATATTGATGTAGCAGTAACCGCAATGACTGGTTGTGCTGCTTATCTTATTCATGGTAATACACTTCATTCATGGTCAGGTATTGGTTTAGGTAAATCGCCTATTTCTAGTATTGTAAAAAAAATAAGAACTCGCCCTTATTTAAGAACACGATGGAAGAATGTAAAGGTTTTAATTATTGACGAAATTTCTATGCTTGATAAAGAATTATTTGAAAAATTAGATGATATCGCACAAAATATTAGAGGTAATATGTTACCATGGGGTGGTATTCAATTATGTTTTTTTGGAGATATGTGTCAATTGCCTCCTTGTAATAATAAATTTATTTTCGAATCTGAGCGGTGGAATTCAATTATTAAAAATATTGTTCAACTCAATGAAATCAAAAGACAAGAAAATAAAGAATTTAGCCAATGTCTTACTGAAATGAGATTGGGTAAAATATCACAAAAATCAAAAGATATACTCAAACATTGTTCAGAAAAAACGTGGGATTCATCAAGTCAAATTAAACCTACAAGACTATATGCTTATAATAAAATTGTTGATAAAATTAATAATAGTGAACTTAAAAAATTACTAAGAGACAATCCTGATGATGAACATTATACATATGAATGTCAAACATCATTTGATGTTAAAAATAAAAAAAGATTTAATAAGAAAAAATCTATTATTGTAAGCGAAATGATGGATAATAACTCAAAATATTCAAAAGATATTACATTAACTATTGGAACACAAGTAATGTTAATTATTAATCTCGATTTGAATGAAGGTTTGGTTAATGGTTCAAGAGGTATTGTTATAGGCTTTAAAGACGGATTACCATTGGTTAAGTTTTTACACGGACTTATTAAACTTATTGAAAGATATACATGGGATAGAGAGGATACACATTTTAATGTTCAAAAATCTCAAATACCTTTGAAATTGGCTTGGGCGTGTACTATTCATAAAATTCAAGGAGCAACACTTGATTATGCTGAAATAGATATTAATAATGTATTCGAATTCGGACAAGCTTATGTTGCTCTCTCTAGAATTAAAGATCCTGAATCTCTAATTATAAAGGAATATAATCTAAAAAAAATTAAATGTCATCCTAAAGCAGTAAAATTTTATAAATCACTCGAATAAATATTTATAATGTGTTTATTATTTTAATATATGAGTAGGAAGAAAACGCCGTAAATAATTTAAAATGTACAAAATTGTTCATATTCTTTTTTACTAAATAACATAACTGATGTTCGTGAATGAATATCTTCTGGGAATTTTATATCTAATATATTTTTATTTTCATTACTACTATATCCACCAGCACATTGAAATATATA
>CETH01180355.1_pt1 | contig 10182 bp, 9 predicted proteins | sample 361461 | NCBI WGS metagenome assembly CETH01 (sample SAMEA2622695, study PRJEB7988) | marine metagenome | isolation source: saline water (ENVO:00002010), including
ACTGCCCGATCCTGCCCATGCGATTCGAAAGTGCGGAACTTGCAAAGATCTCGATCAACATGTGCCTAGTCGCATCGATCGGGGTTGCGAACACGATGGCAGGAGTTTGCGAGACCGTCGGTGCCGACTGGTCGGAGATCGTACCAGCATTGCGGCTCGATGCCCGTATCGGTCCTTCAGCTTATCTCAAGCCCGGCCTTGGTCTGGCCGGCGGCAATCTTGAGCGTGATCTCGCGACGGTCATCAACCTGGCCGACGCCCATGATCAGGATCACGGAATTGTCGATGCGTGGATCGCAAACAGTAATATCCGAAAAGACTGGGCGTATGAAATGTTGGCCACCTTGGTACTGGGCGACAAGCCGCAAGCACGAATAGCCATCCTGGGGCTCTCCTATAAGGAAAATACACACAGCGTAAAGAACGCAGCGTCACTGAAATTTCTATCCCGCCTCGTTGGGCACGACACTGTGGTCTATGACCCGGTTGTCGATGGCGCGAAAGCGGCCCCCGGTTCCGTCGTTGCTACTTCAGCGATGGACGCGGTCGCGGATGCAGATGTTGTGGTGCTGATGACGCCATGGCCGGAATTTTCAACCCTCAACTCCTCTGATGTCGCCGCTGTAATGCGGGGCCGAGTGATGATCGATCCATATGCGTTGATTGATCGAAAGGATGCTGTTGCTGCCGGTTTCGCCTATGCAACACTCGGAGCTGAAACCGCTAATCCGCAGGAGAACGCGCATGCTTAAGCATATGCAAACACGCCCAACCAACCCGACCCGCGTTGTCGTTCTTGGAGCGGCCGGGTTTGTTGGAAGTGCGTCTGTCGATCTACTTCGGGCAAACAGCATCCCGGTTGAGGCGATTGCCCGCGCAGATATCGATCTTCTGTCCCCGTCGGCCGCCGATGACCTGGCGGCCTTGCTGCGTGCCAATGACAGCCTCGTCGTTGTATCGGCTAACGCACCGTGCAAAGACAGCGTGATGCTGCGTGAAAACATCTCAATGATGGAAACGGTATGCGGTGCCCTGACGAAACAGTCTGTCGCACATGTGGTCTATATCAGCTCCGATGCGGTCTACGGCGATGAACCGATCCCGTTGACAGAAGCATCTCCCGCCGCACCGGGGTCTATGCATGGTGTGATGCACCTTACCCGTGAATTGATGCTGGGCGACTGCGTATCTGGACCGTTTGCCATCATACGGCCGACGTTAATTTACGGTGCCGCCGATCCACATAACGGGTATGGACCCAACCGTTTTCGACGGCTGGCCGCTGCTGGAGATGACATCGTTTTGTTTGGTGATGGCGAAGAACGCCGCGATCACGTTCTTGTCGATGACGTTGCGGAACTCGTTCTTCGGATTCTGCGTCATTGCAGCGCAGGTGTTCTCAATATCGCAACTGGCGCGGTCACTTCCTTCTATGACATTGCCAACGATGTCTCGGATATGTTCGATACTGCGACAAAGATAAAATCGTCTCCCCGCGTGGGGCCGATGCCCCATAACGGATACCGGCCGTTCGACCCCGCCGCGACCTCTTCCGCTTTTCCCGATTTCGTTTATACGTCGCTGGCTGACGGATTGCGGCAAACCCATAACGAGATGCTGAACAACAATCATGGCTGAACTGGATCTTCTGCGTGCACTGCCGAAAGGCGGTAAGCGCAATGTTAAAGCGCGCGTGACCGAAAAATCCGACGAGAGCATCAGAATATCGAAGGAATACGGTGAGCTTTATTTCGATGGCCCCAGAGAATACGGCTATGGCGGATACGGTTACGATGGCCGCTGGCAGCCTGTCGCCCGGGATATTGTGGATCATTTCGGTCTAGGCCCGGGATCCCGTATTCTCGATGTCGGTTGCGCCAAGGGGTTTTTGGTCAAAGACCTGCTCGGCGCCTGCCCGGGCATTGAAGCATTCGGGCTCGATATTTCCGAATACGCTCTGATGAATTGTGAACCTGAAGTGATTGGCCGGCTTCATCAGGGAACAGCCGAAAGCCTCCCGTTTCCGGATGGTAGTTTTGACGCTGTCATATGTCTGAACACTCTACACAACCTGCCACGCGAACGCTGCATCACCGCGCTGCGCGAGGTGGAACGCCTCGCCCCCGGCAACGGGTTTATTACTGTTGATTCATACCGCACCCAGGAACAGCGGGACCTATTTATGGAATGGGTTCTGACGGCGGAATTTCATGATTTCACCGATGGTTGGATTTCCCTGTTCAATGAGGCCGGCTACACCGGCGACTACAACTGGACAATTATTGAATGAGCCTCGTGCGGCCCTTCATCACCGACTGACCGGAGCATTGGCATGACGCTAAAAAACTCTTTTGATCCCGCCGTCGCGGAACAAAGGTGCGGTGCCTACCGACGCCGCATCTTGGAAATTTCCCAACAGGTGACGGCGCTGCACATGGCAGGGGCCTATTCGTGCACGGAACTTGTCGATGCGGCATATAACGGCTTCATGCGGCGCGATGCAGATGGCAGTTCTCCGGACACCTTTCTGATCTCCAAGGGTCATGGCTGTATGATTCAGTATGTGATTCTCGAAGATCTTGGCGTTCTCTCACGCGAGGACCTTGACCGGTATTGCACTGCAGACGGGCAGCTCGGTTGCCACCCTGACTATGGAGTACCCGGTATAGAGGCGTCGACGGGCTCGCTGGGACATGGTTTGTCGATGACGGTGGGCATGGCCTATGCCGAGCGCATTCGGAAAACCGACGGTCAGGTTTTTGCCGTTCTCAGCGATGGCGAGCTGCAGGAAGGGTCGACCTGGGAGGCGTTGATGATGGCGTCGTCCCTTTGCCTCACCAATCTGGTTGCGTTGATCGACAACAACGATTTCCAGAGTCTCGGGCGAACTTCCGAAACCCATCCAAGTTTCTATCCATTGGCTGAGAAATTCGAATCATTCGGCTGGGAAGTTGGTGAAACCGATGGACATGACTCCGGCGCGATATACGAAGCGGTAACGGCTCGTTCGGGTGACAAGCCTTTTGCTCTGATCGGCGCTACGACAAAAGGCAAAGGTGTCAGTTACATGGAAAACATTCCGATGTGGCATTACAGGTCGCCGAATAAAGAAGAATACGAGCAGGCCATGCGCGAACTTGGGGGTGCCGAATGAGAAATGCATTTTCCGAAGCACTGTATGAATCTGCGCTCGAAGACGAACGTGTCTGTATCGTCGTGGCGGATATTTCACCCGCCGGCAGCATGGCGGATTTCCAGCGCGATCATTCGGACCGCTTTCTGAATGTGGGAGTCGCAGAGCAGTCGATGATCGGCATTTGCGCCGGCATGGCTCTCAAGGGCTTGAGGCCGTTCGCCTATACGATTGCGACTTTTACTCTCTACCGTCCGTTCGAAATGGTGCGTGACGATCTTTGCTATCAGAATTTGTCGGTAACGGTTGTCGGTATGGGCGCCGGCATCGTGTATTCGACGCTGGGTGGTACCCATCATACCCAGGAAGATATCGCCGTTGCCGGGGCAATACCCAACATGCGGATTCTGACCCCCTGCGATCCGCTGGAAACGCGGGAAATGACCAGGTTCTGTGCGTTGGAGAACAAGGGGCCCCTATATCTGAGGCTGGGCAAGGCAGGTGAGCCGAATCTGACTGAAAATGCCGTCGAGGGATTCGAATTCGGTAAGGTCCGGACGATCCGGCAGGGCAGTGATATCTGCATCATGGCACATGGCGCGATCATGTCGATGGCACTGGAAATCGCTGACGAGCTTGAAGCGGGCGGCGCATCGGTCAGTGTCGTCAACGTGCACACGCTGAAGCCGATAGATCGGGAAGGCATCGCCCGAAATCTTAAAAACCATGCCCGCGTCGTTGTCATTGAGGAGCATGCGCCGATCGGTGGTCTGGCGACCCACGCTAAATCGATCGCCTGGGACGAACGCGCGATGTGTGATCTCAAGGTGTTCACGCTCGCCGATGAATTCATCCATTGTTATGGCAGTCATGATGAATTACGTGCCGCCCATGGGCTCGGTAAGGAACACATTCTTGGCGAACTTCGCAAAAGCTAGCGCAGGTCAGATCTGATGGAAATTAGGTATCGAGATCTCAGCGTAACGGATACCGCGTTGCGTGCTCGGCTACTTGAATCGATCGACAAGGTGCTTCAGCACGGCCGCTTTATTCTAGGGCCGGAACATAACGAGTTTGAAGAACGAATGGCGGCATATTGCGGCCGTCAACATGGGATCGGTGTTAACTCCGGGACGGACGCATTATTTCTGGCGCTGAAGGCGGCCGGCATCGGCGAGGGCGATGAGGTTATCACCACGCCGCTTTCCTGGATTGCGACGGCAAACGCGATCGTCCTGGTGGGGGCCACGCCGGTCTTTGCCGATATCCGCTATGATCTGAATATCGACCCGGGGGCCATCGAAGCACTGATCACGAACCGGACACGTGCCATCATTCCCGTCCATTTTACCGGCCAGATGTGTGAGATGGAAACCATTATGGAGATCGCTTCGCGGCACGATCTTCTCGTCATTGAAGATGGTGCCCAGGCGTTCGGCGCGCAACGCAACGACCGGGTCTGCGGGTCTTACGGCACGATGAGCTGCTTCAGCATGAACCCAATGAAGGTTTATAATGGGTATGGTGAAGCCGGTGCTATCGTTACCGATGACGCAGAGATTCGTGAAAAACTGACGATCCTGCGGTATGGCGGCACTATCAACAAACAGGATTGCGTCTACCCGAGCCTCAATGGTCGGCTCGACACTATTCAGGCGACGATGCTAGTCATCAGCCTGGATTATCTTGAAGAGAAAATCGAGAAACGCCGCGAGATTGCAGCGCTGTATAACGACCGGCTGGACAATGTGGTTCGTTGCCCGCGCGAACTACCCGGGAACAAACATATTTACTACGCCTATTCGGTGCTAGCCGATGACCGGGATGCCCTTATGAGCCACCTCGCCGAACGTGGGGTCGAAACCCAGGTGCAGCACCCAATCCCTATGCCGCGACACACCGCCTATCGCGATCGTTTTGATGTCGACATTCCAGTTGCGGAGCGCGCGGCGAACGAAATTCTGTGCCTGCCAAACCAGGAGGATCTGATTGGCGAACGCGAGGTCGATTACGTGACGGGCTGTATCCGAGAGTTTTACCGCTTATGAAGATCCCGTCCGGTTTTGCTCGGATCAATGACGAAGTTTACGTCGCCGATGGAAATCCGACCATCGTTACGGATGACGCGATAGCCTTCCTGAAATTCGTTGCAGAGAAGAACCGGCGGGGTCGGGCGCGGCTATGTGCGCATCCCGGAAACGACGATGCGCTGCATGAAATGCTGATAGCCCATACTGGTGGCGCGTATGTGCAACCTCACAAACATCGCGGCAAAAGCGAATCTTTTCACATTGTCGAAGGAAGGCTGAAGATCTTTCTGTTCGGCGATGATGCGACCTGGAAACAAACGATCCAGATGGCGAAGCCGGGCGGCGGGGGTTCGTTCTTTTACCGACTGCATTCGGAGACGTTTCATTCCGTATTGCCGGAGACGGATTTCGTTGTTTTCCACGAAGTGACGAACGGCCCATTCGACATCGCTGACAGGGTCGACGCCGAATGGGCGCCCGCTGAAGACGGCGATCCAGCACTGCAATCCGCATTCATAGAAGCCTGGCTCAAAGGCGCTGGGCTTCCAGCTGGGGCTTCCCACTCCGGCACCCAAGGAGGAACAACATGAGCGATTCTAAGAAGCTGTGGGAGGAAGTCGACAGCGAAATCACGGCCACACCAATAGAACTCGGGCGATACGCGTCAGATGATTATGCTAATGACCCAAAGCATTTTGCCTTTGTGACGTCGCGGTACAAATTTGCGTCGAAGATGCTTGGAGGCATGGATACTGTGATGGAGGTCGGTTGCGGCGATGGTTTTGGTGCGCCGCTGGTAGCCGATGCAGTAGGTAGGCTGATCTGCGCAGATATAAATGCGCCGCTGCTAAAGGACACAGAGCGCCGTCACAAGAATTTCGTGAAAAACGCGACATATGAATATTTCGACTTTCGTGAAGGGTTCTATAAACCGAAAGTCGATGCTGTTTATATGATCGATGTCATCGAACATATATTTCCGGGCGAAGAAGGCGCCTTCATGGCTAATCTGACTGAATCGATTCGTGATCATGGGGTGATGCTGATTGGCACGCCAAATAAATCGGCTGAACAATATGCATCTGAATGGTCATGCAAGGGGCATATCAATTTAAAAACGCAGGATACGCTGCGCGCGCTTGGGCTAAAATATTTTCACAACGTTTTTCTGTTTGGCATGAACGACGAGGTTGTGCATACGGGCTACGCGCCGATGTGTCATTTTATCTGGGCACTCTGCGTGACTCCCAGGCGATAAGGTCTCTCGAAATCTATCCGGCTGCGCGTAAGTAAGATGGACAACAAAGCAGGTTCTGGCATTTGCCCCGCTTGCGGCGCTGCCAATAGCATTGTGCGCGAATTTCCCTTTCCATTGTTCCGACACCTAGACTTCGTGCGCCTCGATACCGAGACGGGGAGATTGGGTGAATGTAGCAGTTGCGGGACAATCTTTCGCATTGCGAAGGCTCAAACGTTGCAAGACATCGACGCCCTGTATCGCAGCGAACTCTACGCGGCCCATGAAGAGGTGCACGCGATCTCGGTCCCCGGTGGGGCGGATCCAGTTCCGGCATCGAGAGTTCAGGCCGAAGCTCTTGTCGGGGTTTTACCCGACTTTCCGCCTCGAATTCTCGATTTTGGGTGTTTTAACGGTCGGTTGTTGCAGGAGTTCTCCACCCTCCGCCCAGATGCCACGCTCGTCGGCTACGATGTAGCGCCACGCGACGGTTTTCCGACGGGCGGTGCGTTCACATTAGAGACTGGTGACTGGCGAGATATTGATGGTCCTTTCGACCTGATCTGCATGTCACATAGCATCCAGTACGTCCGCGAAATCGCCGAACTGATGTATCAGATCCGTGCCTGGATCAACCCGGCTGGAGCAATTTTTATCCAGACTCCGGACATCTTGAAAAAACCTTGTGCGCTCCTGCTTGGAGACCTTCACTATCATTTTTCCGAGACCACGCTGACTGCGCTGATGTCTGAACTCGGGTTCCGAGTGAAAATGCTTCAAGACATGCCTTTTCCACGCGATGTCACACTGCTCGGACGCGTTGGTGATCGAGTTGAACGCGATGTGTCCGAATTCTCTGGGGTATCGGTTCTTGAGTCGGCACATAACCATGTGCGGGCACTTTCAAACGCTATTGGCGCCCATGGCAGTAAGCCTGCCGACGGAATTCTGGGCACGACGATCGAGGCTGCTTTTCTTGATGAAGAGCTTGGGGGTCGAACACGGTTTTTTGTTGACGAAAATCCCAAACGGATTGGCCAGACATTTCGCGGCCGCCAGATTTTGCATCCGCAGGACGTGACGGCGAGTTCCGTCGTTCTTGTACCACTTGGCAGTCAAACGGTGCCGGTCGCGGAGCGACTTTCGGCCAAATATTCGGCCAGTTTCGTCGTTTTATGAGCCAGACTGGGCCGACACCTCTAACGCCTGACGATGGGCCCACCGAGGCAATTCAGTCGGGAAACTGGCCACGTTTTCAAGATATACCCGAACCGAGAATGGTCGCGCTGTACACCGCGAATGGAAGCGGCACAAAGTTATATCAGGGATTCATAGACGGACACCCCGAGGTTTATATGGTGCCAGCATACCCGTTGATGTATTTTTACGCGCATTGGGAGGAATGGTCGTCCGAAATGCCTACCGACCGAACGTGGGCGGATATAATCGACGTATTTTGTGTGAAGCACGCGTCGGTGATTGATACGCGGCGCATTTCGGGATTCGATGGCCTGGCTGAGCTGGGCGATGACCGGAGTGAATTCATTGCGATAGATGAGGCTGTGTTTCGGAGCTATCTAGCGCATCTATTGGCAAACGAGGCCATCTCCGGGCGCACTTTTCTGCTCGCTGTTCATTACGCTTACGCCTATTGTCGTAACGAAAACCTTAAACTAAAAACGGTGCTCGTGTACCATATCCATGTCCACGAATATTTGCCTCAATATCTGATTCCCGACTTCCCTGAACTGCTGATCATTGGCACAGTTCGCGATCCTCGATCGAATTTTTCGGGCCGCTACAATTCAAGTGAAGTCGCGGTCGACGCTCATCGCTATGACGCGACTGATGCGGCAATTTTCAAGCGCCGGGTCTATTATTTTATCAGCAGGTATCTCTATGAGAGTCTCGAGGTACTGAGTGGTGTTTCTGAAGACCGGCTCCGCGTCGTGCGCCATGAAGATCTATTCTACGATGCGCCAGCGGTGCTCCGTAAAACTGCTGCCTTTATCGGGATTTCCGAACATCCGTGCTTGAGCCAGATCACGTTTGGCGGCCAGTTATGGTGGGGAGATCAGATTTACGACATGGAGCCGATGAACACGGTCAATCCGCGGATTGTTTCCGAATCCTGGAAGAAAAAGATCGGTCGTCGTGACTGGTATGTATTCGAGGGCCTTTTCAGGAATTACATGCGGAAATACGGTTATGAACCCGAGTTGTATACCGCGAACGGGTGGATCGAGCGCATACGCCTTTATCTGACGATGCTGCTGCCGTCGACGGTCGAATGGGGTGTTTTTATCGACTATCTGCGACCCACCTCGTTTGCCAAATTTATCCGTGCCTGCTGCGACGAAGCTTCAGGTCGAACGCCGTTTAAGGATTATGGCTTCAATGCGTTTTATCGGCACAAATGGACGCAGAAGGATCTTCGGATTTGGCGCCCCCGGAGATATCGCGAATACTTGAAGAAGTGCCTGCAAAACCGTGAAGTCAGCCGGGGGCTCGGCGCCTTTATATCGCTTCGGATCGCACAAACAGTTTTTGTCGCCATCAATCTAATACGCTATGTGACTGCAATCATAAGCTGTCCGGTCTATCTTGTCCGCCGCTGGAGAGTGACCGCCGGCCGATTTTGGCGTGCGGCGCGGCATGATGAGATACTGCCCGATACGCTGCCATGACCCGAAAGAATTAAGACCCATGCCGACATCGTCAGACAAAACGCGCAAAGAATTAATCTGGGAGAGGCAGGAACGCGCCGAAAGGCCGGCGGCTTCGGCGTGCACGCGCATCAGCGCAGCTCTTCTGTTTGGCCTTGCCGGTTTGCTGCGGCCTTTTGGACGGCTGAGAATTGGAATCCTGCACCATCAGACGATGGGCCGGTTTTACGGCAATACCGAATATTTTCTGCGTCTGCGCAAATTCAGTCCTTCGCGGGGTCGTGAAATCGTCCGACTCGTTGCTGGGGACCGGCCAGTCAATAGCCAGATTCTTAAGATGATCCGCCGCCGCGTTAAGGTGATTAGCTCGAATCGTATTCGCCGTCTGCTCGAAGACATTCGTAACTTCACACCCGATCACTTTATCTGGATTGACCTCGGTTGCACCGGTTGGCTGCGCGGCGCGGAGTGGAGCCAGCCCGGGCCACAACTCTCCTTCACGTCTGAAGAGCATGAGCGCGGACAGGCGCTACTGCGCGAACTCGGTGTCCCGGAGGGCGGGGCGTATGTTTGCATTTTTGCCAAGGATCGGGGTTATTCGGATAATCCGGACACCCCGCCGGACCCTGATAGCTATTGGGGCACAAAAGATTTCCGAAACTGTGATATCAAGGGATACATCGCGGCGGCCGAATATCTTGCCGAACGCGGTATTCGCGTGCTGCGCATGGGTGTCCATACACCTGCCGAATTGCTTCCGGCGGGGCTGCATCCGAATATCGTCGATTACACCGGCGTAGTGCGCCCGACCCTCAGCGATCCAGATTTCGCGGACACATATCTACAGGCCACGTGCAAATTTTTTGTCGGAACAGGGTCCGGAATATACATTCTCTCGTCGATGTTCGGGGTACCAGTGGCCTACGCAAATATGCTGCCATACGGGGAATGCGGGCGGATGCCCCACGATATCGTTATTTTCAAGAATTCGCGTTACAAGCGCAGCGGAGAATTGATCCCATACCGCCACATGATTGCCCGGGGTGTGGACAGCGACTGGTTGACCTTGGACGAACTGGAAAAACTTGATGCTGACGGCGTTGAGTTTCTCGAAAA
>CETH01016702.1_pt1 | contig 10180 bp, 7 predicted proteins | sample 361461 | NCBI WGS metagenome assembly CETH01 (sample SAMEA2622695, study PRJEB7988) | marine metagenome | isolation source: saline water (ENVO:00002010), including
TTATTTTGAAAAAAATTTATACATTCTAAAACGTTAGTAGTAGTATCTAGAGATCCTTTTTTTGATTCATTTGCGCTTAAGTTATCAACTTTAGAAAGAGGGACTGCAGCAGTATGGTAAATAAGACTTGGTTTGTACTTTTTTAAAATTTTATAAACTAATCTGAAATCTTGGGCCGTTCCTCTTTCAATTATTATATTTTTAAAATCTTTAAATCTAAACTTTCTAAGATCACTGTATGATTCTTTTAGTGGATTAATATATCCAGTGAAAGAGTCTAATATAACACATTTATTTACTATTTTTTTTTTTAAAAGTAGTTTAACAAGATTAGAGCCTATAAAACCAAGACCTCCAGTTATAAGAGCATATTTCATTTAAATATTTCTATACCAATTTTTTATTGTTTTAAATATTCTTTTTAATTCTCTATTTTTAAGATTAGGATAAATTGGTAACGTAATAATTTCATTTGATAATATATCGGTATTGACTAGCTTTCTTGAATATTTTCTTAAATATTTCATTTTATGTAACGGGGGATCGAAATGAACTGATGCATCAATTTTATTTTTCTTTAAATAGTAAAGCAAAGATTTTCTTTTTTTCGATTTTACTTGAACTGAATACATTTGGTAGGAGTGTGTAAGATTTTTTTTAACTTTTTGTATTTTAAAAATATCCGAGTATTTAGAAAGAAAAATATCATATTTTTTTGCTATCATTCTTCTTTTTTTATTAAATCTTTTGAGTCTACTAAGTTGAGAAATTCCTAGCGCTGCTAAATGATTGGGTAAACGAAAATTGTGACCTGGTAAATCAGCTATTCTATGCCAAAAGAATTTATTTTTTTTTTTATTAATTCCATGCGCTATCATCTTTTTGATCTCAAGGTATTTATTTTTATCATTCGTAGTTAGCATTCCACCTTCAGTCGTTGTTATATTTTTGGTTGGAAAAAATGAGAAACAACCAGTTCCAAATGAACCTGTATATTTTTTATCACATGTAGCGCCCAAAGTTTCAGCACTATCTTCTATAAGATTAATTTTATTTCTCTTTGTTAATTTTAATATTTCTGACATTTCACAGGGTAAGCCTGCATAATGAACAACAATAACAGCAATAGTTTTTTTTGATATAAGTCTTTTGATTGTATCGGCTGTTATATTTCTTGAGTTAATATCTACATCTGCAAATACAGGTTTATTTCCAGTATTTAAAACTGCATTAGCAGTCGAGACCCATGTCCATGAAGGAATTATTACTTCACCTTTTTTTTTAATAACTTTTAATGAACATTCGAGTGCACTGGTACACGAATTCATCGAAATAGCATATTTTGATCCTATTAACTTACTAAATTTTTTTTCAAAAATTAAATTATTCTCCCCATGAGTTAGCCATCCGGTTTTTAAAGATCTAACAATTATTCTGTAGTCTTTATTATCAATAAAAGATTTAAATAATGGAATTTTTTGCATGTAAATTTTATAACAATTTTAACTAAATTTAATATATATATTTCAAATGAATAATCCAATACAAAATGTAGATATTGTGATTCCAGTACACAATGAAGAATTAAATTTAAAAATTTTGCTGCCAAAAATTATTAATATTACAAAAAAAATAAAGAATTATAAAGTTAGAGTAGTTTGTATTGACGATGCTTCTAGTGACAAGACTCAGTCGTATTTAGCCACCCTTAAAAAAAAACATAAAAAAATACGGTTTATAAAGAATAGTCATAGAGGTGGGCAAACACAATGTTTTAAAACATATTTAAAAAAATTTGACTCAGATTATTTTATTCGTATTGACGGAGACAACCAAGACAACCCAAAACATATCACTAAAATTTTTAAATTAATTAACCTAAAATATGACTTAATATTAACCGAAAGAAAAATTAGAAAACATTCAATATATATGATTATTTTGACTTTTTTGTATGATAAATTAATTGAGTTTTTAATCAAAAAAAAATTAGAAACTTACTCTTCTAGTTTAGCTTGTTTTAAAACTATTTTGATTAAAGAAAAAAATCTCATTTTTAATGATCATAGATATTTCCCTTTAATTGCGATTGAAAATGGTGCTGAGAAAATTAAGGTTTTTCCGATTGATCATAAAAAACGTATTTATGGAAAAACAAAGTATAGTATGATTAAAAAAATTATATACGCGTTACCAGAATTCTTATTTTTCTACTTTAGACTAAAGAAAGGAAATTACAGTTAAATACATGTGTGGAATATCAGGTTTTTTTACAAAAAAAAAATTAGATAATAAAAAAAAAATTATCGAATTAATGAATCAAAAACTTTCTCACCGAGGACCTGACGGTGAAGGATACTTTGCTGACGAAAATGTAAGTTTGGGCCACAAAAGATTAGCAATTATAGATTTAAATCAAAGAAGTAATCAACCATTTTTTGACACAAAATCAAATTTTGTTATTGTTTATAATGGAGAAGTTTATAACTACTTAGAAATTAAAAAAATCTTAATATCTGAAGGTGTGAAATTTAGAACAAGCTGTGACACTGAGGTTGTTTTAGAGGCATATATTCATTGGGGAGAGAATTTTCTTAAAAAAATTAAGGGAATGTTCTCTTTTGCAATATATGATTTAAAAAACAAAAAAATTTTCTGTGCCAGAGATCATTTTGGTCAAAAACCTTTTTTTTATTATTACAAAGAAAATAACTTTGTTTTTTCTTCAGAATTGACTTCATTAATTTCTAACCCTCTAATCGTAAAAGAATTGTGTAGAAATTCTATTTTTAAATATCTGCATTACGATTCTTTTGTTGGTGAAACAACTCCTATAAAAAATTGTTTTAAACTTTTACCAGGTCACAGTTTAACATTTGACTTAAATACTGGTAACTTAATTAAAAAACAATATTGGAAACTTGATATAAAAAGTAAAAAAATTGAAAAAAAAGATTCTTACGAAACTTTTATTGACAAACTTACTACATCAACAAAAATACACCTTAGAAGCGATGTGCCTTTAGCTTTATATTTGAGTGGAGGCGTCGACTCTTCAACTATTGGACTTATTTCAAGTAAAATATTAAAGCACGAAAATATTCAGGCATTTAATCTTAAATTTAAAAATGAAACTTTTAATGAGAATATACAAGCAAAAAGCACTGCTAATGAACTTAAATTAAATCTTAAAACTTTTAATATACAAGACCTAGACTATATTTCTGAAATTACAAAATCTATCGATAATATTGATGAACCTCTTGCTGATGCAGGTTTTTTAGCTATAAGTTTAATATCAAAATTCGTAGCTCAAGAGGGTTACAAGGTTACGATTTCTGGTGATGGTGGTGATGAGTTGTTGATGGGATACGAACCATTTCAGAAGTACTATTTATTTAAAGCTTTAAATTTTTCAAACTTATTTTCTAAACCAACTAAAAATTTAATAAATTTATTTCCTGATAGTTTTAACTATATGGGCCTTGGATATAAAGCAAAAATCTTTTCAAAAGCTTTAGGCTTTAATAAAAAATTTGCTAATACTAGATGGATTTGTTCGTTTTTATCTGAAGAGATCAGCCAATTACTTATGAAAGAAGATATGAAAAATTTTAAAAGTGAAAATATATACGATTATATAATGAAAATAATTTCAAAAAATTCTTCAAAAGATGATTATGATGTTCTTTCAATACAATACCAAAAACATTTTTTAACAGATCTAATATGTAATCATACTGATAAAGCTAATATGCAAAGATCTATTGAAGCACGAAGTCCTTTTCTTGATCATGAACTATTTGACTTTACAAATGAATTGCCAAAAAATTTTAAAATTAAAAACAATAAATCAAAAATTGTTTTAAGGAAGTTTTTAAAAATGAACTTAAAAAATGATGTTTATAAGAATCCCAAAAAAGGTTTTACCGTACCAATTGCAAATTGGCTTAGAACTGAATTAAAAGATTTAGTTTTAGATACCTTGAATAGCAAAAAGATAGAAAGCTTAAACCTTATAAATAATGATTATTTAAAACAAAATATCATAAATCCACACTTAGATGGAAAGAAAAACAACTATAAAAAAATATGGAATATTTTTGTTTTATTTAAATGGCTCAATAATAACGTATGATAATTAAAATCAATTGAATTTAATTATTTATCATTTATTATATTTTTAATGGAGGCGTGGGAGAGTTGGTTTAATCCAGCAGTTTGCTAAATTGCCGTGCGGTTAATTCCGTACCGTTGGTTCGAATCCAACCGCCTCCGCCATTTCATTTAACATAATATTCTATTTTTGTAGGTTTATTAGAAAGTAAGTATTTATATACATTTGCATTTTCTAAAACTCTTTGTACATAATTTCTTGTCTCTTTAAATCTGATTAGTTCAATCCAATCTATATAGCTAATTTTATTTTTACTTGGATCTCCATTTACTTTTTTCCAGGTTTTAACTCTATTTGGTCCCGCATTATAAGCAGCTATAGCAAATGGGTATACTTCAGAATAATTATTTAAAAGAGAGTTAAAATAATAAGTTCCTAATTGAATATTGTATTCAGGGTCCGATGTTAATTTACTTTTGCTATAACGTACGTTCATTTGTTTAGCTACAAGTTTAGCGGTATATGTCATTAGTTGCATCATACCTTTTGCTCCAGCATAACTATTTGCTTTGGGGTCAAACTCGCTTTCTTGTCGTGTTATCGCCAATATAACTTCTCTTGAAGGCATGGATTTGCCATTAATCATAGTGGGTGTATTAATAATAGGATAGTTAAATTTATTATAAAATCTTTTTGAATAAGATGCTTTTTTTGATATTTGGATTGCGTAATCATATCTTCCAATTTCTGTAGATAATTTTGCCGCTAAAACTTCGCTGCCCTTGTCTATATCTAACTCTGCTAGATGTTTTAATATATCTTTACTATATTTCGTATTATTCAACTCTTTTAATAATATTACATGATTTACTAGAGGATTATTATTAAATTTTTTTTCATAATCTTTTGAAAATTTAGTATCGTCTTTTAATTCAAATTCAGCATTAGGGTTCAATTTCTGAAAAGACATTTGACCATAAAATGTTGTTAAATACTTTGAACCATCTTTAAAAGAATTGTTTGCTAAATTAGAATTTCCAAGTTTTTCGTAGGTTACACCTAACCAATAATGTCCTCTAGCTAAACTAATTGGGTAACCAACATTTTCAATAAAATTTTTAAAATGGTTTAATGCATCATTTGGTTTATTAAGGAATCTTAGCGATATCCAACCAGATAACCATTCGGCTTCAGCTAATTCTGGACCCTCATTTAAAGAATGATTCTTTGCAACTTCATAAGCGGTATCATATTTTTTTTTATATATTAAAGACCTAGTGATAATTTCTTTTTCTTTCCACCACAAATCAGCTCTTATTAATTCTTTTTCATTTTTTGGAGCTTGATTTATTATTTCCAATGAAGAATCAACTCGTCCTCTTCTTCTTCTCCATTTTAATCTATCGTATTTTAAACCTATATCAGCTTTTAATCTTGCAGGAACATCAGAAATTGCCTTATCAACCCCATAAGAATTACTCATTAATATTTGCCTCGCATTATAGAGAGCTCTATAATCTTTAGGTAAATACCTAAGTATCCTTTTTAAGTCCCAATACTTATATTCCCATGCCATATATTCAGCTCTTTTGATATGGTCTGAGGAATTAAGAATTTTGTTATATTTTTTGTTTAAATATCTAATATCTTTGGAGCTTAGTGAAGCATCAACCCATCCATCTTTTAATAATCTTTCTCCTTTTTCAATATTTCCTTTAGCCAAATATGACTCAGCGAGTTTAATTTTTCCAAAACCACTAAGTGGAGGATTTGAATCAAACCATCCTATAATTGTATTTGGATTTGTTGAATTTAAATTAATTTTATGCTCCGCAAGGTATCTAATTCGGTTAATTCTTGGGTAATCAGAATTTTTATCTATAAATCTCATGTAATCCGTAAATGTTGCCTTATTACTTCTTTCTTTTAAATATATCCACCAGACAAGTTCTATAAAATCACGATCCTTCACTCTTTTTGCTTGTCTGAATGCTGAATTCCATTTTTTCTCTTTAATATATAAAAAAACTTCTTTTGCATATTCATAATCTTTTTTTGATAAAATTTTAGACTCAGGTTCTTGTTTATTTAATATTTTTTTGTATGTAATTGGTTTTTTTAAAGGTAGAATAATATTACTATCAATTATATTTTTAACTAATTTTTCTTCTATTGGTTTATTCTCCTCTGATGGTTTTGTGCTGGGCAATATATCTATGTTTTTTTGAACATTCTCTTTATTTGTAACTATCAAGGTTTTAGCGTTAGTTTTTGGCTTAGTTTTGGGTAACAAATTTTTTTGAACCATTTTAGATTTAATTTTTAAGGATGGTTTCTTAGCTGGAACTATTATCTTTTCTCTTACTTTTTTTACAAATTTCAGATTGTTCGGTTTTGATTTAGGTAAAATCTTTGTAGTTGTATCTGATATTGCTGGCTGGCAACATAAACACAGTGATAAAAAAACTAGACTAATTAATTTTTTAAGCATAAAATTTCAATTGAAAAGATTAAGTACTATATAAAGAATTATGTTCAAAGGTTCAATTGTAGCTTTAATAACACCGTTTAAAAATGGTGAAATGGATAAGAATAAATATATATCCTTTATTCACCACCATATTTCGAATGGTACCAAAGGCGTTGTTCCTGCTGGAACAACTGGTGAGTCGCCAACACTTACTAATGATGAACACAAACAAGTAATTGAGATTGCAGTGAATGAATGCAAAGGTAAGATTCCGGTTATTGCTGGTACAGGATCAAATTCTACAGCTGAAGCTATCGAATTATCTATCCATGCAGAGAAAGCTGGTGCAGATGCATTGCTAGTTGTGACTCCATATTATAACAAACCAACCCAAGAAGGCTTATATCAACATTACAAGTCAATAAATGATAAAGTTGGTATTCCGATTATTATATACAATATCCCACCTAGATCAGTAGTTGATATGTCAGTTGATACAATGGCAAGACTATTTGAACTTAAAAATATTGCTGGCGTTAAAGATGCTACAGCAGATCTAGACAGAGTTGATCAACAATTAAAAAAAATGGGACCAAATTTTATTCAGTTATCAGGCGAAGATGCGACTGCTCTAGAATTTAATTTACGTGGTGGAACAGGATGTATTTCAGTAACAGCAAATGTGGCACCAAAACTTTGTTCAGAATTTCAAGAATTTTCATTAAAAAAAAATGAAGCATCTATTTCAAAAGCAAAGGAACTTAATAAAAAATTAATGCCTTTACATAAAGCATTATTTATTGAAAGTAACCCAAGTCCTGTAAAATATGCGGCGAGTTTATTAAATTTATCTTCAGAAGAAGTTCGATTACCACTTATAAAAGTTAGCGAAAAAACTAAAAAGGAAGTTCAGAAAGCATTAAAAGTTGCTAATCTGCTTCAATGAAAGCAAAAAAAAATACAGGGATAAAAATTGTATCTAATAACCGAAAAGCAAGATTTAATTATTTTTTTTTAGAAACAATTGAGGCAGGAGTAGTATTAAAAGGTTCAGAGGTCAAATCTCTTAGAGATGGCAAAGCTAATATAACAGACGCTTATGCTATAGATAATCATGGAGAGATTTTTCTGGTTAATTCTCACATTCCACATTACAAAGAGTCAAGCTACAATAATCATAATCCAAGAGATTTAAGAAAACTTTTACTTAAAAAAAAAGAGATTAATAAAATGATAGGAAAAATTAACAGAGAAGGATTAACAATTATTCCCACAAAACTCTATTTTAGAAAAGGTAAAGCAAAAGTAGAACTTGCAGTCGCAAAAGGAAAAAAACTTTTTGACAAAAGAAATGTAAAGAAAAAAAGAGATTGGCAACGAGAACAAGCAAGAATTTTCAGTAGAAATAAATAAATATGATATATCTTAGTATTGGTTCAAATTTGCCATCTAGTTTCGGAGATAGATTTAAAAATATAGAACTTGCAATTTCATATTTAGCTAAAAATAAAATTAATTTAATTAATCAATCAAGTTTTTACGAAACTTTATCTTTCCCTGATAAAACTAGGCCTAAATTTATAAATATAGCTGTATCTGTTGAGACCAGCTTATCACCAAAAGATTTAATTTTAGTTATCTTATCAATTGAAGAAAAGTTAGAGAGAAAAAGAAAAAATAAAAATGATCCTAGAACTTGCGACATAGATATTATTGACTACAAAGGGTTAATCAAGAATTATGTAATTTATAATAATGAATTAAATATACCTCACAAAAGTCTATCTGATAGAGATTTTGTTTTGTATCCTCTTAAAGAAATCTGCCCAGACTGGAAACACCCAATAACAAAAAAAAATATTGATGTTTTGATAAAAAATCTAAAAAATAAAAATAATGAGATTACAAAGTTATCTCAAAATGATATAAATAATTATGTTAAATAACGAAGAACTTATTAAAAAAGTAAGATCTTATAACCGCTTTTTAAACCCAAACGCTCTCACAAAAGCATATAATTTTGCTTTAGAGGCACACAAAAATCAAAAGAGAGATGAAGGTATACCTTATATTAGTCATCCTGTAGCTGTTGCAAATATTTTAACCGAACTCAAATTAGATAGTGCTACAATCACAACCGGTTTGCTTCATGACACTATTGAAGACACAAAAGCTACATACGATTCAGTTAAAAAAGAATTTGGAAAAGAGGTTGCTGATCTTGTCGATGGAGTTACAAAGATTTCTGCACTTGAAGAAAAAGCTTTAGAAAATTCTAGAGCTGAAAATTTAAGAAAACTAATACTTGCAACCTCGAAAGATATTAGAGTTTTATTGGTCAAGCTCGCTGACAGACTACATAATATGAGAACTATTCAATCGTTAAAAGATGAGAATAAAAAAACTAGAAAAGCAAAAGAGACTATGGAAATCTACGCTCCTCTAGCTGATAGAATGGGAATGAATAGAATTAGAGATGAACTTGAAGATTTGTCTTTTTCAATTTTAAATTCAGATGCAAGAAATTTAATTTTAGACAGATTATCAATTATAAAAAATAAAAGAGAAGATATAATCAAACAAGTTTCTGATGAATTAAAAGAACTTCTAAAATTAAATAATATAGAAGCTGAAATAACTGGACGTGAAAAAACTCCTTTCTCAATATGGAGAAAAATGCAAAATAAAAGAATTTCATTAGAGCAACTTACTGACATAGTTGGTTTTAGAGTTATTGTAAAAAATATTAATGATTGCTACATTACTTTAGGTTTATTCCACAATAAATACTCTGCAATACCTGGTAAATTTAAAGACTATATTTCTACTCCCAAAATAAACCAATATAAATCAATTCATTCAGCTGTTATTGGACCAATGAAAAAAAGGATTGAAATTCAAATAAGAACCAAACCTATGCATGAATTTGCTGAAAGAGGTATTGCTTCACATTGGAAATACAAATCATCTGAAAAATTTTCTGAACTATCATGGAAAGAATATGATTGGTTACGAGATCTTGTAGAAATAATTGAAACCGGGGGCAGCCCTGAACATTATTTTGAATTTACAAAACTACAGATGTTTCAAGATAATGTATTTTGTTTTACGCCAAAAGGTGCTGTTATTAAGTTACCTAAAGATGCAACACCGATTGATTTTGCATATGCTGTACATACAAAAATTGGTGATACTGCAATTAATTGTGAGATTAATGGAACAACTTCTCCTTTACAATCATCTTTGAAAAATGGAGATATGGTTAAAATTATAACATCTAAAAAAGTATCACCATCTTTACACTGGTTATCATCTAGTAAAACTGGTAAAGCAAGAGCATCCATTAAAAAACACTGGCAAGACAGATTGTTAGAAAATGATACAAAAGTTAAAGAATATACTTCCACTCTCTCAATTAATTTGCCTCACAAACCAGGTATCTTAGGTAAAGTAAGCACAATTATTGGAACAAATGATGCAAATATTATTAATATAGAATTAACCAAAAGAGGTAAGGATTATCTACAATTTCTCTTTGATATTAAAATAAAAGATTTAAAAAACTTTACAAACTTGATAAGTCAAATTAAACA
>CETH01024856.1_pt1 | contig 10176 bp, 10 predicted proteins | sample 361461 | NCBI WGS metagenome assembly CETH01 (sample SAMEA2622695, study PRJEB7988) | marine metagenome | isolation source: saline water (ENVO:00002010), including
TATCACCTTTCAATGCATTCCAAATCATTCAAGGATTAGAAACTGTTGCATTAAGAATGAAACAACACTGTGCCAATGCTGAGAAAGTTGTGAAATTCTTAGAAACACAGAAGAAAGTTAAGAATGTTATCTATCCTACAAACCATCAGGGAGAAATTAGAGACAGAGCCAAAAGATATATGAAGGGTGGCTACGGATCTTTGGTTGGAATGGATTTAGGAAGTAAAGAGTTAGGAGCTAAATTTATTGATAACTTAAAACTTCTTTACCATGTTGCTAACATTGGTGATGCTAGAAGCTTAGCAATTCATCCTGCATCAACAACACATAGTCAGCTTAATGAAAAACAACTTGCTGAAGCTGGCGTTACTCCAGGTTATGTGAGGCTTTCAATTGGTATTGAACATCCAGACGATATTATATCTGATATCAAACAAGCTTTAGCAGCTTAAATTAAACTTTTGTAAATACGTCAAGTAGTCTACTTGACGTATTTAACTTATGTTCTAAAAGTAGTGATGATCAAAATTTTTAATTATTTCCTAATACTATTTTTTATTAGTATATTAGCTGCACATTCAAAAATCATAAAGCCTAAAGAAACTATTAAACCTATAAAGGTGGTTAAGATACAGTTAGAAGGCTTAAAAAAAAATGATTTGTTATATAAAGATAACGGTATAGAACAAACGTGGGAATTTGCTCATCCAAATAATAAAATATTTACTGGACCTTTAGAGAGATTTAAAGAAATGATTAAAAGTGATTCTTATAAAATGCTATTAAATCACAAAAATCATAAAGTAAATGAAGTTTATTCCGATGAAAAAAAGGCAGTTTTTGAAGTGGTGGTTATGGATAATGAAAAAAAATATTTTATGTTTAAATGGCAAGTTGAAAAATATATGAAAAATGGCCCTTTAAAAAATTGCTGGTTAACAACAGTCGTTTCGACACCAATTCCTCTTGGATCCTCAATTTAAATACACTAGATGAATTCATTTTTTTTTGTTAATTTTTAGTCGTGAAAAAAAAATATTCCATTTATAATATTGTTAAAAACGCCTTTTCAAATAATGAAAATTGGAAGAAGATGTGGCGTAGTCCTGAGCCTCGGAAATTTTACGATATCATTATTGTTGGCGGCGGAGGACATGGTCTAGGTACTGCATATTATCTTGCAAAAGAACATGGTTTAAAAAATATTGCAGTAATAGAAAAAGGTTGGTTAGGTGGAGGTAACACTGGTCGTAATACTACAATTATAAGATCTAATTACCTTTGGGATGAAAGTGCTCATCTTTATGATCATTCATTGAAACTTTGGGAAAACTTAAGTCAGGATTTGAATTACAACGTAATGTTTAGTCAAAGAGGAGTTCTTAACTTAGCTCATAACGAACATGATATTAAAGAAATAAGAAGAAGAGTTAGTGCGAACAAACTTAATGGAGTAGACTCTTATTGGGTAAGCCCCAAGGAAATAAAAAAACTTGTTCCAATAATGAATACAGAAAATTGTAGGTATCCTGTTCTTGGAGCTTCTTATCAACCAAGGGCTGGTACCGCACGTCATGATGCGGTTGCATGGGGATATGCAATGAGAGCAGATGAATTAGGTGTCGATATAATACAAAATTGTGAAGTTAAAAAAATTAGAACTAAAAATGGGAAAGTTCAGGGCGTTGAAACTTCAAAAGGAATTATTAGAGCAAAAAGAATTGGTGTTGTCGCATCGGGACATACAAGTGTTCTTGCAGAGACTGCAGGTATTAAATTGCCTCTTCAAAGCAAACCTCTTCAGGCATTAGTCTCTGAACCGATCAAGCCAGTTATTAATACTGTTGTGATGTCAAACGCTGTTCATGCTTATGTTAGTCAGTCAGATAAAGGTGAGCTAGTAATTGGAGCAGGAACAGATGGCTATAACTCTTTCACTCAAAGAGGTGGTTATAATATTGTTGAGGATACTATTAGAGCCATCATCGAACTATATCCAATCTTTGCAAAAATGAAAATGCTTCGTCAGTGGGGAGGTATCGTTGATATTTGTCCAGACGCTAGTCCTATTATTAGCAAATGTGAAGTTGAAGGTTTATATTTTAATTGTGGTTGGGGCACTGGAGGATTTAAAGCAACACCAGGAAGCGCAAATGTTTTTGCCCATACCATAGCTAAAGATAAACCTCATTCTATTAATGCCCCTTTCACACTTGAAAGATTTGTAAGTGGTAGATTGGTAGATGAACACGGGGCTGCTGCTGTAGCTCATTAAAATGCTTTTAATAAATTGTCCTTATTGTGGTGAAAGAGATCAATCAGAGTTTACAAATGGTGGTGAAGCTCATGTTTCTCGACCGAAAAATCCTGGGAGTATAAGTGACAGAGAATGGTCGGAGTATGTTTTCATCAGAGCAAACCCAAAAGGGATTTATTATGAGAGATGGGTTCATTCTCACGGATGCAAAAAATGGTTCAACACAGTTAGAAATACTTCAACAGATGAAATATTAAAAGTTTATAAAATGGGAGAAGCACCTCCCTCATTAAAAGAATTCAAAAATACTCTTAAATCTCCATCAGGAGAGCCTGATGTCGGGTCTGGAAATTTTGCGGTGAAAAAAACATGAAAAAAATTAAAATCATTTTTTTTATCACATTTTTTTTTTCTTTATTCTTTGAAAATATAAACGCGGAAAAATCTAATGAAATAGGAACTCAAAAAGTAATTAGTGGTGAGGTTTCTGATCAATTAAAAAAGCTCATGGACCAATATAAAAATGGCATAATCACTGGATATGAATATGAAAAAGAAAAAAAGAAAATACTTAATTAGAAAATATGAGTGAAAATAAAATTTATTTTAAATTTGACGGGAAAACATATGGTGGAAATGAGGGAGATACTATTGCTTCTGCACTTCTCCGAAATGAAGTAAAGCTTGTTGGTAGAAGTTTTAAATATCATAGACCTAGAGGAATATATACTTGTGGTATAGAAGAGCCAAATGCTCTTGTTCAAATTTTAAATGAACATAATGAACCAAATGTCAGGGCGACAGTAAAAAAAATTTATGAGGGGATGGTTGTAAAAAGTCAAAACCGTTGGCCATCACTTAAAAGGGATTTCGGATCAATTAATAATCTTTTATCACCGATATTTTCTGCAGGTTTTTACTATAAAACTTTTATGGGTCCTAAGAGTTTTTGGAAAAATGTATATGAACCTTTAATAAGAAGAACGGCGGGTTTAGGCAAACCTCCAAGAGAATTTAAATCCAAAAGTATTCATCTTCATCATAACGTCGATGTATTAATTGTGGGTGGTGGTCTTGCTGGTCTTCTGGCAGCAAAAAAACTAGCAGGAACAGATCAGGATGTATTATTAATAGAAAGAGACAATAGTCTTGGGGGTATTTTAAAAAATTCAAATAAAATTAAATCCATAGATGATCAAAAGAGTGCTAATTGGGTCGAAAAAACAGAATGGTTATTAAAAAGCGCAAACAATATTAAAATATTAAAAAATACTACAGTCACAACATATAATTACAAAGATCACCTCATCGCAATAGAAGATAAATCAGTTGGTGCCCCACCCGACAATAGTAAGCCAGAACTTGTTATGCACAAGATTAGAACAAAACATACTATTCTTGCTAATGGACATATTGAGAGATTTTTATCATTTAGAAATAATGATCTTCCAGGTGTGATGCTCGCTGCATCATTTGAAAAGTATATTCATAGATATGGAGTTGTCGCTGATACAAGCCCAGTGATTTTTACCAATAACTCATCAACTTTTAGTCTACTTAAAACTATGGTTGATTTGAACAAAAAGCCAAAAGCGTATGTTGATATAAGAGATACTAAAAAAATTGAAAAAGAAACATTAAAATTAATAAGTGATTATAATATTCCTTTTTATCCAAAATCTGAGATAGAGGGCTGTGAAGGAAAAAATCAAATAGAAAAAATATTTATTAGAACAAAAAAAGATAAAATTCAAAAAATCAAAACGTCTATGCTCTGTATCTCTGGCGGCCTGAATCCAGATATACATTTATTTACTCAATCTAAAGGGTTGGTGAAATGGGATGAAAAAATTTTAACTTTTAAACCAGAAAAGTCTTTTCAAAATACCATTACCTTGGGTTCAGTGAGTGGAAATTTTTATTTTGAAAAACTTGTTGAGGAAATAAATAAAAAACTAGGCTTTATAAAAGGATCTAATAATATTAATACAAAGATAGAAATTCTAGGGCCTAAAGAATTTTATATTAAAGAAATTTGGGAGACCAAAAATTTAAAAAAATCATTATGGTCAAAATCTTTTATTGATTTACAAAACGATGTTACTACAAAAGATTTGAGGCAAGCTATTCGAGAGGGTTTTGATCGAATAGAGCACCTCAAACGATTTACAACAAATAGTATGGGAACCGATCAGGGAAAAATAAGTAGCATTAACGCTCTAGGGATTGCTTCAAAATTATTAAAAAAAAAGGTTTCTGAGGTTGGAACTACAACCTACAGACCTCCTTATAGCCCTGTTAGTTTTTCTGCGATAGCTGGTAGAAGCATTTACGAATTTTATGATCCTGTTAGAAAAACACCTATTCATCACTGGCATGAAAAACAAAATGCTATTTTTGAAGATGTAGGACAGTGGAAAAGGCCTTGGTATTTTAAAAAATACAGAAATGAAAGTATGCACGAGGCAGTTCAGAGAGAGTCTAAACAGTTGAGGGAGTCAGCTGGTATTCTTGACGGAAGTACTCTTGGTAAAATAGAAATCAAAGGAAAAGATGCTCTTAAATTTATTAATTTAATGTACACAAATAGTTTTACTAAAATGAAACCTATGTCAGGAAGATATGGCCTTATGTTGGGAGAGGATGGCATGGTTAAGGACGATGGAATAGTTTGTAAAATTAATGATCAACACTTTATAGCTACTACGACAACAGGGGGCGCATCAAATGTATTGTCTCACATGGAAGAATATGCCCAAACAGAATGGCCAAACATGAATGTGTATATGAATTCCATTACAGAACAATTTTCAACTTTTAACCTTAGCGGGCCTAAATCTAGAATAATTATTCAAAGAGTTTTCCCAAATGTAGATTTTAGTAATGAAAATTTTCCATATATGACTTTTAAATTTTTAGACTATTTAGATACACAAATTAGAATTTTAAGAGCTAGTTTTACGGGGGAATTAGGTTATGAGATATACGTACCGCCAAAACATGCTTTAAAACTTTGGGAAAGAATATTTTATTTTAGTAGAGATGTTGAGTTGGTTCCTTATGGAACAGAAACCATGCATCTTCTAAGGGCAGAGAAAGGCTATATTATTGTCGGTCAAGATACCGATGGTACCGTTACACCTTTAGATCTCAACCTTAATTGGATGATTGGAAAAAATAAAAATGATTTCATAGGTAAAAGATCTTTAAGTAGAAGCGATATTGTAAAATCTGATAGAAAGCAGTTAGTAGGCTTGGTTCCAATAGATAAAACTTATGGAATTGAAGAGGGTCAACATGTTATCGAAGAGGAAGATCTCAACACTCCAATAAAAAACCCAGTAAAAATGCTGGGTCACGTTACTTCAAGTTATTTTAGCCCAACGCTTAACCACTCATTTGCTATGGCATTGATCAAAGAGGGAAGAAGAAAAATTGGTAGTAGGCTTTTTGTTTCAACAAGTAATCTTAATACTTTGGCAGTTGAAGTAGTAAATCCAAATTTTATTGATCCAGAAAATGTGAGGCTAAAATCATGATGAGTACATTTTCTGGAAAAAATTTGTTAATTGAGCAGCAAGATTTTCAACAAGTTTTAATAAGAGGCAAAGGGGATGGGAGTTTTGCTGAAACAGTAAATAAAGAAATATCTCTTCTGCCACCATCAGACAATTTAAGAATGGTGAGTAACGAAAAGTTTCTTTTTGCAAAACAATCTTTTGATCAATGGATTTTAGTTTGTTTAAAAAAAAGATCAGACAAAGAAATGATAGATCTAATATCCTCTTTAAACCAAAATGAGGAAATATTAGCATCTGATTATTCCCATACATCCTATTTTGAATTTACGGGTGAAAACAAAAACTTTTACTTAAATAAACTAACTCATTTTGATTTTCGTCTTAAAAAATTCCCAGCTTCAACCATGGCTCAGACCTTAATAGCAAGGATTGATTGTTGTATTTATAACCTCAAAGATAAATATCTTATAACTTGTCACAGTTCTTTTGAGGATTACTTTAAAGATCGTTTACAGGATACAATTAAAATATGATGAAAAAACAAAAAAACGTGTTAGGAGAAGATTTAGAAATTTGTTCAACTGAGCCAATGACTGGCTGGTTTAGAGATGGTTGTTGCAACACTAATAAGGATGACACAGGTCTTCATACGGTATGTGTGAAGGTAAGTGACGAATTTTTAGAATGGTGCAAAGACGCGGGTAACGATTTAATAACACCACATCCAGAGTTTGGTTTCCCAGGATTGAAAAACGGAGATAGATGGTGCGTTTGTGCCAGTTGGTATGCAAAAGCTTTGGATGCCGGCAAAGGTTGTTCAATATATTTAAAAAGAACTCATGAAAAAACTTTGGAACTTATCCCGATCGAAAAACTAAAAAAATTCGCCGTAGATCTCTCATAAATGGAAAGCTTAGTTTTGGGTTTTTTAACTGCCGGTAGTTTGATTTTGGCGATAGGTCCACAAAATCTTTTTGTAATAGAACAGGGTCTTAAAAAAAATTTTATATTTACAGTTACTACTATTTGTACTGTCTCTGATATTCTCTTAATTTTTCTCGGTGTCTTTATTTACCAAATTTTCAACACTATATCTGCTGAATTTGAATTTGTACTAAACATAATTCTAATTTTCTTTTTAATAAGATTTATTAAAGAAAAAATTAATGAATTGAAAAACTTTAAAGCTAAAAAGGTAACAGGATCGAATAATTTAAAAAAAGTTGTATTAAAAACTCTTGGCTTTACTTATCTAAACCCGCACGTATATTCAGATACTATTTTTATATTGGGAAACTTATCTAAAAACTTCGATCAAGAAAGTAAGTTTTTTTTCGCTTTAGGTGCTTCATTATCCTCGATTATATTCTTTTACTCATTAGGTTATATGTCAAGTATCTTTGCAAATTTTATTAAAAATAAAAATATCTGGAAGTATATTAATATTTTTATTATATCTTTTATGAGTGTCTTAGTAACTTATATTATTTATACCGCTTATCTTTCGATATTTAATTTATGAAAACTGCTATAATATTTGGATCATCAGGTTTAATTGGAAATGAATTATTTAAAACTATTCTTTTAAATGGTTTATACGATAAAATTAAAATTTTCGTTCGTACAATTCCAGAAGTTAACAATCCAAAAGTAGAAATTATAAAAACTGATTTTACTAATTTAGAACAATATAAAGACAAAATTAAAGGTGACGAATGTTTTTTTTGTATTGGAACAACCAAAAAAGATACACCTGATAAAGATCAATACAGAAGAATTGAATATAATATTCCAATAGATGTCGCCAAAATAGCAAAAGGAAATTCTGTAAATGCCTTTTTTTATATCTCTTCAATTGGAGCTAATACTAATGCATCAAGTAACTATTTAAAAAATAAAGGACAAGTTGAAGAAGAGTTAAAAAATTTAAATTTTCCTAGACTTGCCATTATTAGACCTTCCTTACTAGTTGGAAATAGAAAATCATTTAGACTGGGTGAGGTAATTTTTACTCCAATTATGAATACACTTACTTTTTTTGCTTTTGGAAGTTTGAAAAAATATAAACCTATAAAGATCAAAAATGTTGTGAAATCAATAATTTATATTTCTAAAAATGAAACAAATCAAAGAGTCTTTGAGTCTGACGAGCTAGAAGAAATTGCTAAGTCTAATTAATATCTAAATCTATATCGTCTAGCATTATAACCATAAAACATAATCGCAATAATAATAATTGTTCCGCCAATTAATGTGTTTACACTTGGAATTTCATTAATACCTAATAATGGGAGCCATACCCAAAAAATTCCGCCTATAACTTCTGTCAGCGAAAGAAGTGTTAAATCAGCTGCTGGTAAATATTTTGCATTCGAAGAATATAAAATAAGAGCAGAGCAAACAAAAAATCCATGCAACGCCGATAAAGAAGTATTTTTTAGTGATATTAAAATATTGCTGTCATAAAAAAATAAAACTAAAAGTGAAATAGTGGCTGCAATAATTCCACCTAAAGATACGGTTGTAAGTTTTGGAACCTTTTTTCTCCAACGGAGAGAAACAGTAAATCCTGCAAAAGCTGAGGAAGAAATTAGTCCATTAATCATACCAAACAATGTTCCAGCTTCTTTACTGTCAAAAGAAATAAGGATAATTCCTGTAGCTGCAATAATCATAGCTACTAGGGTACTTTTTGAAATTTTTTCTTTTAAAAAAATATATGCCAGTAAAGCTGCGATAAAAGGCATGGCTCCTAACATCATCAAAGTAACAGCTGCTGTAGTTGTGGTTATTGAAAACACAAATGTTATGTTAGCAATCCCAAGACATGTTCCACCAATTAATCCTGAGAAACCGATTCTATAATAATTATTTTTAAATTTTATTCCCTCATTTAAAAATAAATATATATTCAAAATTAAAAAGATCGCTGAGCCTCTAATTAAAGAATACTGCCAAGGAATTAATTCTGCATTATTAATGTTTCTAACTATCAATGGCCCGAAAGACCAAATTAACCCAGCTAATAAAATAAAAAACATAGCTGAGTTAACTTTTTTTTTTGACATCACATATTGCCGTACTTAGGACCACCGCCACCTTCAGGGGCTACCCAAGTGATATTCTGTGAAGGTTCTTTAATATCACAAGTTTTACAGTGAATACAGTTCTGTGAATTAATAACAAACTGCTTTTGCTGGATTTCGTAAACACCAACTGGACAGTATCTTTGAGCAGGTTCGTCATATTCTTTCAATGTGTACTGAACAGGTAAATATTTATTTTTTAACTTAAGGTGAACTGGTTGATTTTCTGTATGATTAGTTCCTGTTAAATAAACTGAACTTGTTTTATCAAAAGTAAGTTTACCATCAGGTTTAGGATACTCTATCTTGGGCATTTTGTTTGCAGGTTTGAGCGCTTCATGATCTGCGTGTTTATGCTTAAGAGTAAAAGGTAATTTTCCCCTAAAAAGTATTTGGTCAATGCCTGTGAAGAAAATTCCTAAAATTAAACCCCAACTAAAACTTGGTTTAACATTTCTTGCAGCATGTAACTCACGGTATACCCAACTTTTTTTAAATAGTTCTTCATAATGAGATAATTTTCTTTTATTTTTAATGTGTTCTTTAATAGTTTCTGCTGCGATCATTCCGCTTTTCATTGCAGTATGTGTTCCTTTAATCTTTGGCATATTTAAAGTACCAGCGTCACAACCAACTAATAAAGCACCAGGCATATACATTTTTGGTAAACTTTGAAGACCGCCTTCAATTAAAGCTCTCGCACCAAATGAAATTCTTTTTCCGCCCTCTAGCATTTTTCTAATTGCTTTATGGGTTTTAAATCTTTGAAACTCATCAAAAGGTGAGAGATGAGGGTTTTGATAATCAAGACCAATAACGTAGCCAATATAAATTTGTTTTTTTTCAGCATGATAAATAAAACTACCACCATATGTTTTGCTATCTAAAGGCCAACCTGCAGTATGCATAACTAAACCTTCTTGGTGTTGATCATCACTTACTTCCCAAATTTCTTTTAACCCAATCCCGTATTGTTGAGGATTTTTTCCCTCATTAAGATTAAATTTTTTAATTAATTCTTTTCCTAAATGTCCTCTACACCCTTCAGAAAAAACTGTAACTTTAGCATGAAGTTCCATTCCTTCTTGATATCCGTCTTTTTTATTTCCCTCTTTATCTAACCCCATATCTAAAGTTGCAACGCCTTTAATAGCACCGTCTTCATTATAAAGAACTTCACTTGCAGGAAATCCTGGAAAAATTTCAACTCCTAATTTTTCAGCTTGTTCTGCTAACCAACGACAAAGATTAGCAAGACTTACTATATAATTATTATGATTTTTTTGAACTGCTGGTAAAAGCCAAGTTGGCC
>CETH01003088.1_pt1 | contig 10172 bp, 7 predicted proteins | sample 361461 | NCBI WGS metagenome assembly CETH01 (sample SAMEA2622695, study PRJEB7988) | marine metagenome | isolation source: saline water (ENVO:00002010), including
GTGTGCCAGTTGTTCCGCCAGGAGCATGGCTGGTTAGCGACCTACGGAATGGATAACCGCTGAAAGCATCTAAGTGGGAAGCCAGCTCCAAGATGAGATTACCCACCGGGTTAACCGGGTAAGGCCCGTGGCAGACCACCACGTTGATAGGCCGGAAGTGTAAGCACAGCAATGTGTTCAGCTGACCGGTACTAATCGGCCGAGGGCTTGATTTAACTTCAACTAACGAACTATTCGGGTGTTCGTGCTCGCTATGGAGATCTTGAGGAACTCCTCTTGAAAATACGCGCCACATGCCTGTGGCCAATAGATTTCGGTGGTGATAGCGGTGGGGCCACACCCGTACCCATTCCGAACACGGAAGTTAAGCCCACCAGCGCCGATGGTACTTGGGACGAGTGTCCCCGGGAGAGTAGGTCGCCGCCGGATTTTCGATTAGCAGCGGGTCGCAAGACCCGCTGCTTTATTTTTTACTACTCTATACGATTGAGGCTTATGCCTAGTAGGCTTGGTCAGCTATGAGTTCATCAGGAAAAGATAAACATAAATCATCTCAAAGTAGAGGGAAATCGCCGAAAAGTGTAAAGAGTCATGATAGGAAAAGCGGCGGAGCTCCACGAAAATACGCAAAGAGTAAAAAGAATTCGTCAGATAACGACTCGATGGACCCAATACCAGGGAATCAGAATTGGGGTGGACTAGCTAGAAAAGGGGTCCTCAGAGTTCACCATGACGATATAAAAGCAATCGAAGATCAAGCTATCCAAGCTGACCAAATAGAAGAAATCATTGAAGATCCTGACGTGTTACGTTTACGCGAAGAGCGGGCACAAAAGAGAGAACAAAGAGATGCCCGAAAAAGGGAACTGCAAGCAGAAGCTAAAGCGGCACTGGAGCGAGCTAATTCTAAGACTGTTCGTACAAGTGAAGACTTGAAGCGACCCCCTAAAATCAGACAACATAAACGCAAGCCACTTTCAAACAAGCGCAACAGTAAACAAGACGTAAGCGTCAAATTACGAAAGATTCTCGGTTCAGCAGAAGGTCAGAAAGCTTACAAACGGTTGAGAGAAGCAGACGCTTTTTTTCAGGAAGATCAATTCCGAGATGCCAAGAGAAAACTTACACCTTTAATAAAGAAAGCTGGGAAAGTTTCAGAGATACAAGAGCTATATGGCCTAATATGTTATCGCCTCAATGACTACGCAAATGCTGCTTTCTCTTTAGAACAATTCCGTTCCTTGGCTCAATCGACAGAACGTCACCCTATCTTAATGGATTGCTATCGAAGCGAGAATCGTTGGGAGGACGTCAAGTATCTCTGGGGCGAGTTAGCCGATGTTTCACCTGACGCCGCAACGGTCGCAGAGGGAAAAATTGTTTACGCCAATAGCTATGCCGATCAAGGAAATTATCCCAAAGCAATAAATATTTTAGAAAAGGGTTGGCGCGCTCCCCAGCGTCCTCAAGAACATCATTTGCGCAAAGCATACGCTCTAGCAGATCTTTACGACCGTGCTGGCATGCCAGTCAAAGCACGCGAATTGTTTGGTTGGATAAACGCAACTTCCCAAAACTATCTTGATGCTTTAGATAGGTATGAAGAGCTAACTTAGCTTCTACGTATTAGAAGCATCAAAAATGCTTTGAATTGAACTATCCAATAAACCATCAAATTCACTCTGTGATTGTTGAGCACTTAAACCTTCAGTTAAGGCCCGAGAAAAGCTAGCAACAACACCAGAATTACGAGACATTCGAGCATTTGCTTCTTCGCGAGAATACCCGCCAGACAGAGCAACAACACGCAGGATCTTCTCGCTCTCCACAAGGCCACTGTAAAAGTTGTCCTCGTCAGGCAATGTCAATTTTAGCATCACTGCATCTCCCTCTGAAAGGAGTTCCAGGTTCCGCATGATAGCATCACGCATAAGTCCCTCACAGGCTGATTTTTCAGGGCTGTGGATATCTACTTCTGGCTCTATTATTGGCATTAGCCCTGCCTGGAGAATCTGGTTTCCAATTTCGAACTGTTGATCTACCACAGCATTAATCCCATCTTCGTCGGCTGATTTAATAACCGAGCGCATTTTCGTACCAAAAATATGATTTTCTGAGGCTTTATCAAGAAGAGCAGCTAAACCAGTTATTGGTTTCATGACTTGGACGCCCTGTTGTTCATCTGCGAGCCCTTTATCAACCTTTAAGAACGGAACCACCTCTTTGACAGTCCAGAGATAGTCAGATGAACTCATTCCATCAATAGATCGGTCCATTGTATTCTCAAATAAAATAGCTCCAAGGATCCTCGAACCAGAGAAACTTTGACTAGTAATTATCCTCGTCCGCATTTCGTGAATGCGGTCAAACATTTCTTCGTCGCCGTTATATTCGGACCCATCAATTCCATATGCTTTAAGTGCTTTCGGAGTGCTACCACCGCTCTGATCAAGGGCCGCAATAAAACCAGATCCAGTACTAATCTTTTTTAATTGTTCGGTATTCATTTACAGGTCCATTCTTTGGTAATAATGTGCCTAGACTAGACCATAGAGAAGAAGTCTGCATAGCAAGTGGACTGATGAGAAATAAGTCACATACATATCTTTAGAAGGGTCAGTGCCAATTGATTAAGATACGAGTATCGTCAAGTTGTTGGATTAAGTAGGGATCAAGGGGGATTCCGTGGCCGATACCATTTCACAGCCAGAGATTAGAGAAGTCAACAGAATCATTGTTCGATTTGCCGGTGACTCTGGAGACGGAATGCAACTCACCGGAGAACGCTTTACAAGTGCAAGCGCACTTTTCGGAAATGATCTTGCTACCCTTCCCGAGTTCCCTGCAGAGATCAGGGCACCACAAGGAACGCTCGCAGGAGTTTCGGCGTTCCAAGTTCAGGTATCTGATCATGACATTACAACCCCAGGTGATGCGCCCAATGTTCTAATAGCTATGAATCCTGCTGCCCTGAAAAAAGAACTCTCAAAACTCGAAAATGCAGGAACAATAATTGTAAATCTTGACACTTTTGAGGAAAGAAATCTCAAAAAAGCTGGATATGTAGAGAATCCACTCGAAACAGGTGAACTAGCGGAATATACCTTGTTCAAAGTTCCCATGACTTCACTAACTAAAGAAGTTTGCAAAGAAATTGAAGGAATTAAGCCACGTGATGCGGAGAGATCAAAGAATTTCTTTGCCCTTGGACTAGTATCCTGGCTTTACCAACGGCCACTTGAACCAACACTTGACTGGATAGAAAAGAAATTCGGCAAATCTCCCCAAGTTGTCGCAGCTAATAACGCAGCCTTCAAGGCAGGGCATGCCTATGGGGAAACCACAGAGGCATTTGACTATGCATATGAAGTAAAGCCAGCTGCGCTAGAACCTGGTGAATACACCAATATAAATGGCAACACAGCTTTATCTTGGGGCCTCGTCGCTGCTGGTAAGCTATCCAACCGTCCGGTTTTCCTTGGTTCATACCCAATCACTCCAGCATCGGATATCCTCCACGAATTAGCCAAGCATAAAAATTTCGGAATCCAAACATTCCAAGCCGAAGACGAAATAGCGGCTGTTGCTTCCTCAATCGGAGCTTCATTCGCAGGTGATCTTGCTTTGACCACTACCAGCGGACCCGGTGTGGCCTTAAAAGGGGAAGCCATCGGTTTAGCTTTCAATCTAGAATTACCACTGGTAATCGTTGATATCCAACGTGGGGGCCCCTCTACTGGATTGCCTACGAAAACGGAAGCATCCGATCTCCTCATGGCTATGTACGGACGCCACGGCGAATCTCCAATACCAGTGATAGCACCCTACAGTCCCGGACATTGCTTTCATGTCGCTATCGAAGCTTGCCGCATCGCACTAAAGTACCGCACTCCGGTCATGCTTCTTTCTGACGGTTATTTGGCCAATGGTTCCGAACCATGGAAATTGCCAGATGTAGATTCATTGCCGGACATCTCAACAACTTTCACTACCGAACCAAACCATGTAGACGAAGATGGCAACTCCCACTTCTGGCCCTACAAGCGTGATCCAGAGACCCTGGCTCGCGCGTGGGCTATCCCAGGAACGCCCGAGCTCATGCATAGGATCGGTGGCATAGAAAAAGAAGAGGGAACTGGAAATATCTCATATGACCCATCCAACCACCAAAAAATGACTGACATCCGACAGACTAAGGTTGATAATATAGCCAACGATATGCCTCTCACTTGGGTAGAAGGCGACCTCGATGCTGATGTTTTGATGATCGGTTGGGGCTCCACATGGGGCTCAATAGCAAGCGCTGTGAAGCAAGCTCGAAGTGAGGGTCACAAAGTAGCACACGCTCACCTTATCCATATCAATCCATTCCCAAGGGACCTTGGGGAGGTCCTGTCACGCTATAAAACAGTAATTTGTCCCGAAATGAACATGGGCCAATTATCTAAACTCTTACGCGCTGAATACCTTGTGGATGTTAAACCTCTGAATAAAGTTCAAGGACAACCCTTTACAACAACTGAGTTGCACGAAACAATTCTGGTAGCTCTCGGAAAGAAATAAAATACAATATGACTGATACTGATACTGCTTCTGCCCCAGCAACTACAAAAGCTGACTGGACTAGTGATCAAGAACCACGTTGGTGTCCCGGTTGCGGTGACTACTCGATATTAACAGCAATGCAGCTTATGTTGCCTGAGTTAGACGGACGCCCTGAAGACACTGTTTTTATCTCGGGAATAGGATGCGCTGCAAGGTTCCCTTACTACATGAATACGTATGGAATGCATTCAATACATGGAAGAGCACCAGCAGTTGCAACAGGCCTTGCTATTTCTCGGCCAGAACTTGATGTATGGGTTATCGGTGGGGATGGAGACATGTTGTCTATTGGAGGTAACCATCTCATACACGCAATGAGAAGGAATATTGATTTCACAATTCTTCTCTTTAATAATCAAATATATGGTCTAACAAAGGGCCAATATTCTCCGACGAGCGAAGTTGGCAAAGTCACAAAATCAACTCCAATGGGCTCAATAGATCAACCGTTCAATGCCGTAAGTATAGCTTTGGGCGCCGAGGCCACATTTGTGGCTAGGACGCACGACATGGATCGCAAACACATGCAAGAAACCTTCAAGCGTGCACATGCCCACAGGGGTTCTTCATTGGTGGAGATATATCAAAATTGTAACGTCTTTAATGACGGCGCATTTGGTGCGATTACTAAAAAAGACAAAAGAGATTCGATGCTGATTCAACTTACTCATGGGGAACCAATTCGTTTTGGCGCTGAGAAAGAGTTTGGCGTTATCTCGGATCATTCTGGGAATGCCCAAATCGTTAAGGTTGCAGACGTTGGCGAAACTGCTCTTATCGTCCATGATGAAGGTTCAGAAAATCCAAGCATCGCATTCGCCCTCTCTCGGTTATCCAGTGGTCCTTATCAGCCCACCCCTATGGGAGTATTTCGAGAAGTTAAGAGACCTGAATACTCCAAGAATGTTAATCAGCAGATTCAAGTCGCAAAAGAACAGAACGGAGAGGGTGATTTGCATGAACTTCTTCGGTCTCAACCTACTTGGGTAGTTGATTAAGGTATTCTTTACCTATCGCACGAATAAACCTAAACGAGGAGCTCCTTCGTAGAAAACTAGTTGCTGGGCCCGAAGAGGTCGGCGCTCTTATATCTGAGCATCGAGTTAAGGTCAATGGGAGTTTTGCTCTTAACGCTAATCAACTGGTCAAACGATCTGACAGTATTATTATTGACCCAGTACCTAAGCAGTTTGTGAGTCGTGGGGGAGAGAAACTATCACACGCAATACATTCTTTTGGCCTTGCTGTGGAAGGAGCGAACTGTATTGATATAGGCTCTTCAACTGGTGGTTTCACGGATTGCCTATTGCAACGGGGAGCGGGAAGAGTTACATGTGTCGATGTAGGGTATGGGCTTCTTCATGAGAAGATAACGTCAGATAGACGGGTTACTGTCCTCGAGCGAACAAATATTAAAAGTATCTCTGGGGTGTCGCTTGGACAAACATTTGACATCGTGGTAGCTGACTTAAGCTTCATTTCCTTGAAAACAGTGATGAAAAATATTTTGAGCTTAGCAAATTCTGAAGCTGCAATAGTGATGCTCATTAAGCCTCAATTTGAAGCAACAAAATTGGAAGCTAGTAAATCTAAAGGTGTGATAGTTGACCGAGATATTTGGATTCGTACGATAAATAAAGTGTTGGTGTCGGCATCGGAGCATGGAGGTAACGCTCAAGGTATTGTCGTGTCTCCCGTTCCGGGTAAGGCTGGCAATAAAGAGTTCCTTCTGTCAATTTCAAAGCAATTTCCAGCACAAGATATCCATTTATCCGAATTAGTGTAAATATGGCATTTCATTGGTGTCTAAGTGAGCGATTAAGCCTACGATAAAACATATGAACCGCTTTATTGGGTACATCAATACAAGACGACCTGAGGCTATAGAACATGCCATCGAGCTATTGGGGTGGCTTGAAGAGATGGAAATCAGTTGTCATTTCGCACCTGAATCAGCAGCTGCCATTGGCCGGCTAGAACTCGCAGTTAAAGAAAGTGATATTACAGATGATTTTCAATTAGCTATTGCTCTTGGAGGTGACGGCTCAGTTTTGAGAACCGTAACAGCAGTTAGCGGTCACGAGATTCCTGTTCTTGGGATCAATTTTGGTCGAATAGGGTATCTGTCCGGAGTAGAGCCAAGCCTTTCGCGTCAGCGAATAAGTCAATTCCTGAAGGGGGATTACTATCTTGAAAAGCGAATGAGACTTAAAATAAGATCATCCTCTGAAGAGATTCCTCTATACGCGTTGAATGAAGTAGTCGTTGAAAAGATTGATCCAGGAAGAACTGTTCGATTGGCACTTGAGATCAATGGGGATTTCTTCACTTCTTATGCTACTGATGCATTAATTGTCGCAACACCAACCGGTTCAACGGCGTATTCAATGTCTGCACGTGGACCAATAATTGACCCTATGCATCAAGCTATCCTTCTTACGCCAGTAGCTCCTCACTCGCTTTTTGACAGAGCACTTGTTCTCTCGCCAGATGATGAATTGAAAATATCTGTACTGCCAGACTGTGGTGCCTCATTTGCAGTTGATGGAAACGTTTCGGGGAATCTTGAGCTTGGCGATTCAATTATCTGTTCATCAGCAGAAAAACCTGCTCTGCTAGTGTCGTTTGGCGGAAGTAACTTTCATCAAGCACTCAAGGGGAAATTTGGTCTGTCAGACCGATAAGGAGAGACTCAGAGGGATAAATGGATGAAGTGACTGGATCAACTCCTTCTAAAGATGCGCGATTACTTGAGATGCATGTGAGTAATCTTGGGGTCATAGAAAACGCATCGTTAGTCTTTTCGCCAGGGATGACAGCGTTAACTGGAGAAACAGGGGCAGGTAAGACACTGATTGTCACGGCGTTGCAGCTACTCACTGGGCAGCGAGCTGACTCGGGGCTGATTGGTCCATTTGGTGATGAAGCCCGTGTGGATGCTCGCTATGTTATTGGGGATGATGAGATAGTGATCTCGCGTGCAGTGCCCCGAGATGGCCGCTCAAGAGCATACATCAATGGATCAATTTCGACTGTTTCTTCTCTTCAGGAAATCACAGAGAATTTGATTGAGATACACGGTCAGCACGGACACACTTCATTAGAAAAAACCGCCGAGCAACGTAATGCACTTGATAGGTACGCCAACATAGATCTAACAAAGCTTAAAGCGCTTAGAAAAACAAGAGGGGACCTTGCAAATGCCTTACAAGAAATATTAGGGCATGAAAATTTTCAGCAAGAATTAGATTTCCTTCGATTTCAAGAGAGCGAAATATCCCAAATCGGAATTGAGAGTCCAGATGAAGAAGAAAGACTGAAAGAGTCCGAAACTCTTCTAGCAAACGCTACGGATAATCAGTATCTCGTAATGAAAATTTCCGAAATATTAAAGGCAGATAGTCCTCTAGTTGAAGAGATAGGGAAGCTATTGCAGGAAGTAAAGGGAAATCAGCCTCTCGAAAGCTTTGAGCGCAAGTTGACTGAATTAATTGAAGTAATGACTGAAATTTCAAGCACCGCTAGAAATTTCGCTGAGTCAATTGATGTCGACCCACAACGACTCGACGAAGTTCAACAGCGGATAGCACTATTGCAAGAGATCCGTCGGAAATATGGGAGCACTCTCCAAACTGTTTTAGAGAAACAACAAGAACTTACGGAACAGATACTGAATCTCGAGAATGCCGGTCAGTTGTCACAAGAAATACAAGAAAAACTTCAAACAATAGAGAAAGACTTAGTTGCGGAAGAGAAAGTAATAGCGGATCTCCGGAAAAAAGCGGCTCCGGGGATAGCGAGTGAAATAGAAGGGTACCTTCGTGAGTTATCTATTCCAGAAGGAAAAGTTGATTTTCGCATTGATGGAGCAGCCGGAGAGCAAGTAGAGATATATGTGTCGTTAAATCGAGGACAAGAATTACGATCGTTGAGTAAGGTAGCTTCAGGCGGAGAATTAGCAAGGACAACACTAGCTGCAAGACTTGTCTTGTCGACAGAGCCTGAGACCCTAATCTTTGATGAAGTTGACTCAGGAATAGGTGGGCAAACGGCATTGGAAGTTGGAAAATGTCTAAAAGAACTTTCGACAGAGAGGCAAGTCTTGGTAGTAACGCACCTTGCACAAGTGGCAGCGTTTGCTGATAATCAAATCAAAGTTACAAAAAGAGAAAGCGGTGTACTTCCAGACATCGCAGTTCAAACACTTGATAAAGAGCAACGAGTTATAGAAATATCTCGGATGCTATCCGGTTCCCCAGACAGTGAAAATGCTCAGAAGCACGCCACGGAACTTCTTGAAAATGCACATTGATTGAATACTTAATCTCATTATCCAACGCTTGATGAAAAGACGCCGTTAAGATGGAGTCCCGTGAGCAAACATATCTTTGTGACAGGTGGCGTAGCGAGTTCTCTCGGCAAGGGAATCACTGCCTCAGCGCTCGGCAGGTTGCTCAAGTCAAGAGGATTGCGAGTTACTATGCAAAAACTCGACCCCTATTTAAATGTCGACCCTGGCACAATGAATCCCTATGAACATGGGGAAGTTTTTGTCACTGATGATGGTGGAGAGACTGACCTTGATTTAGGCCACTATGAAAGGTTCATAGACGAGAACCTATCTCGAGGATCAAATGCTACGACAGGCTCCATCTATTCATCCGTTATTGCTGCTGAACGGCACGGAGACTATCTAGGAAGAACTGTGCAAGTTATTCCTCATATCACTGATGAGATTAAGCAGCGCATCTCCTCTCTATCGCAAGAAGATGTTGATGTTGTTATAACCGAAATCGGAGGAACTGTAGGAGACATTGAAATTCTTCCGTTTCTTGAAGCGATACGACAGTTTCGTTTAGATATTGGTCGAGAGAATGTTTGCTATGTGCACGTGACCTTAGTCCCTTTTATAGGTCCATCCGGAGAGCAGAAGACTAAACCCACCCAACATTCAGTCACCGAATTACGCAGTCGTGGTATTCAACCCGATGCGATTGTTTGCAGAAGCGAAGAACCCATTAACGATGATTTGAAAAGGAAAATCTCCAATTTGTGCGATGTGCCGTTTAAGGGAGTCGTCAATGCAGCAGATGCGGATTCATTGTACGAAATTCCTCTAGTTATTCATGAAGAAGGATTAGACGACTTTCTATGCGATATTCTGCAGATCAATTCTCCTGAGCCTGATTTAGAGAAATGGCGAAACTTAGTTACAAAAGTCCGGTCGGCTACTGGGTCTGTGAGGATCGGTTTGATAGGAAAGTATGTGACGCTTATTGATGCGTATCTCTCTGTCGTAGAATCACTAAACCATGCAGGTATTCATGCAGGGACCAATGTGGAGATTGATTGGATTCAAGCAGAAGATGTAGAGGGTCTATTAGCTGCTGGTCGACTCAAAGATCTTGATGGAATAGTCGTGCCTGGAGGATTTGGCGAGAGAGGTATAGAAGGGAAAATTGCTGCGGTAGGTTACGCCCGAATGAATGAGATTCCATGCCTTGGGTTATGTCTTGGGATGCAAGTTATGACAATTGAATATGCTCGTAATGTTCTGGGTCTGACTG
>CETH01038560.1_pt1 | contig 10166 bp, 12 predicted proteins | sample 361461 | NCBI WGS metagenome assembly CETH01 (sample SAMEA2622695, study PRJEB7988) | marine metagenome | isolation source: saline water (ENVO:00002010), including
TATCACAAATTAAAGTAAACGAAATCATCAAGCAGTCTGGATCGTCAATTACGATTGGTGAGTCAGGGGACACGATTACGTTGCCATCAACTGCAACGTTAACTAATTTTCCTGCTAATACTCCAGCTTTTGAAGCTTTTTTATCAGCAACAACTTCAAATATTTCTAATGACACAGACACAAAAATAACTTTTGATACAGAGGTATTTGATAGTGATTCAACATTTGACACAAGTAATGGAAGATTTACTCCAGCAGTATCAGGTAAATATTTATTATATGGATCGGTACAATTTTTAGGTACAAGCACAGCAGATAGTAATGAAAATATTGTAAAGTTATATAAAAATGGATCACAACACATGGTTACATATTGGATAACTGCTATTCCACAAGGTGTAATATCATGGACAGCAACAGTAGATTTTAACACAACAGATTATATGGAAATTTATGCAAAAATAAATAATAGTTCAGGTGACAGAAAAATAGTAGGAGCCGCAGCTAACCAAAAATATACATGGTTTGGTGGACATAAATTAATAGGAGCATAAATGAGCAGTGAAATAAAAGCAGATAAGTGGTCACCAGCGTCAGGTACGTCGGCTACAATTGGAGATTCAGGTGATACGTATACCATACCGTCGGGCGTAACCATTACAAACAATGGAACGGCAACAGGTTTTGGTGCAGCAGGAATAAGTTCCGCTTCAACAAGTGGAACAGCTTTACAAATAACATCAGGAAATATTGTTGGTGCAGGATCTGATGCGGCCAATGTTGATTTAGGAGTTGGAATTCATATTAAAACTGCTGATAGTAGTGCAAGTGTAGATAGTGCGGCAGATGAATTAGTAATTGAGGGAAGTGGTGCTTCTGGTATGACACTTTTATCTGGTACATCTTCTTCTGGCTCAATTTATTTTGGAGATAGTGGTGATAATGATATAGGTTATGTAGCTTATAATCATAGTACTAATGCTTTAATGCTTGGTGCTAATACAGGTGAAGGATTGAGAGTTACTGGCGATGGTGCAGTTTCAATAGGTACTACTGAAACAGCTTATTCTAATTTAACTCAAGCAGGAGATAATGGAATTATTTTAACAGATGGTAGTGCTTCTATAATTGCAACAGATACAGATTTACCATTAATTCTTGCTAGAACAAATGCCGATAATAATAATAGAGATATACTTAATTTTAATAGAAATGGCTCTACTTGTGGTCAAATTACAGGCACAAATAGTACAACAACATATGCAACTTCTTCTGATTACAGATTAAAAGAAAATGTAAATTATGATTTTGATGCAACAACAAGACTTAAACAATTAAAACCTGCAAGATTTAATTTTATAGTAGATGAAACAAATACTTTAGTAGATGGATTTTTAGCACATGAGGTTTCTTCAATAGTTCCAGAAGCAATTATTGGCGAAAAAGATGGAATAGAAAAAAATGAAGATGGTACAAATAAATTAGATAATGATGGGAATACTATTCCTAAATATCAAGGTATTGACCAAGCTAAATTAGTTCCACTTCTTGTTAAAACTATTCAAGAACTTGAAGCAAGAGTTAAAACATTGGAGGATGCATAATGGCACTAACTAGACTAGGACCGAATCAAGCAATAAATTTATCTACCAATACTACTGGTGATTTAAACCTTGCCAGTCAAGTTACAGGTACGCTTCCCACTGCTAATGGTGGCACAGGTGCGACAAGTTTTAGCCCAGGTAAAATATTACAAACTCAATCGGCTTCTTTTACTGATACTATATCAACATCTAGTACGGGCTTTGTAACAACTGTTATCACAGATCAAATTACACCTAGTGCAACAGGTTCTAAAATAGCAATATGGATTAATGGAGGTCGTGGTAGTTATGCTGGTGGTGCAGCTGAAGGCCAAATAAAACTTTATAGACAAATAGGCGGTGGAGGTTTTTCAGATTTGACAACTGTAATGCTTGAAGCATTAAATGAAGCTGGGAATTATGGAAAACCAACTACTGCATTTAATTATATAGATAGTCCTAGTACTACATCAGCAGTAGATTATACACTTTATATAAAAACTAATGCCAATACTTGGTACTTAAATAGTGGTAATTCACGACTTGGTATTCTTTTAATGGAGATAGGAGCGTAATGGAAGATCACGAAAAATTTTGGATAGCAGTAAGAGTTTTAAAATCTGATGTTGAATGCACAGTTAATGGAAGCATTGAAGCAGAGGATGATTACAATAATAATATATTATGGAACACAGGAATAGATGGCGAAAATGCAACATCTTCTAAAATCTGTCCTCATGCAGAAATAACATGGGCAGCTGTCAAGGCTGAGATGGATAAACTCTAATGACTTTCGCTGCCGCATCATTCGGTGAGCGTGCCTTTTCCGAAGACGTTTTTCAACATACCTTTGTAACACCAACAGGTGTTTCCGGCACATTTAGTCTTGGCACAACGACGGTAACAGGTACAGCGCTTGTTACACCAAGTGGTGTACAAGCAACTTTTTCTGTAGGATCTGTTACTATTAGTGTAGTCACTGAGGTTCCAGTTACAGGCCTTGGTATGACCATGGGCCTTGGAACAGTCACCGTCACTGGTACGGCTGTAGTTTCACCAACTGGTTTAGCTATTACCTCGTCCCTTGGAACAGTTACTGTTTCAGGTTCTGCTGTTGTAGAACCAAGTGGTGTTGCGGCAACCTTTAGTGTAGGAGATGTAAGTGTTAGTGGTACAGCTGTTGTATCGCCAACTGGAGTTTCCTCGACATTTAGTGTTGGAGATGTTACATTAGAATCTAGGTATTTTCCTACTGGTGTTCAAGCAACCTTTGGTCTTGGCACGGTTACTGTTATTGGATCTGCAGTGGTAATTCCAACTGGGGTAGCAATAACTTCTGCTGTAGGTGACCCTAAACTAACAATCTGGAATGGTGTAGATGATTCCAGCACAAACACATGGACTGTCGTTCCAACAGGATAAGGAGATAATATGGCTGATTCGACAATATTAAATTTAGACCTCCAGACAACTGGTGCAAACGCTGGTACATGGGGTAGCAAAACAAACGATAACTTAGAAAAAATAGAAAATGCAATTAAGGGGTATACATCTGTAGCTATTACAGGGACATCCCAGGCGTTAACTGTTGCTAGTGGTGGTACAGGTGACCAACAAAGTAGAGCAGTTTTAAATTTAACAGGGACACTTGGTGGTGCAACAGCACTAACTTGTGAAGCAAATCCTAACTGGTATGTTATAAAAGATTCAACAACAAGAGCTGGTAATTCTCTTACTTTTGGTCCTGCTGGTGGAACACCGGTAACATTAACTAATACTTGTTTACATTTTATTTATACGGATGGAACAACTGCTTATCATATCCCAGAAAATTTACCTAACTTATCATTGTCTGGCACATTAAGTGTTGCAGGTGATGTAAGTTTAGATGGTGGCGCATTTGTATTTAACCAAGCTGGTGCAGATAGAGATGCAGTATTTGAAGGAGATACAGATACAACTCTTTTACAAACTGATGCAAGCACAGATCGTGTTGGTGTTGGAGTTGCAGCACCTAATGGTAAATTACATGTTAAACAAGCGTCAGCTTCAGGTGCACAACCTGTTATTGAAATTGAACAGTTAGACCAGGATTATGCATTTATTAACTATGTAGGCACATCAGCAGCTGATGGATCCAAAAGTTTATCTTCATCTTCCGCTACTGCTGGAAGTAAAGCAGGAGCAATAAGGGTTAGAATTAACGGTACTGAGCGTTGGATTAGATTTTACGATAGCGCTGTATAGGAGACTAAATGACGCTAATCAAAGTTCAGGTAGCACCAGGAATAGACAAACAAGATACTGAATACGGCGCTGAAGGGCGTTGGATAGATTGTGATAATGTTCGTTTTCGTTATGGACTTCCAGAAAAAATAGGTGGTTGGTCTAAAGTATCTACAAGTGCTTTAGTAGGTGCAGCACGTGGTATTATAACGTGGTTTTCTCTAGACGGCGATCAATATACAATTACTGGAACAAATAAAAAGCTTTACGTTTATCAAAACCAATCATGGTATGACATTACACCAATAAGAGAAAGTGGTGCATCTATTACTAATTTTACAACTACTTCTGGATCTACAACTGTCACTGTAACAGACGCTACCCATGGTGCTATAGAAGGTGACTTTGTTACTATATCTAGTGTGTCAGGAACAGCTAACGGTATTGCAGCTGGTAATTTAGAAGGTGAATTTGAAATACAATCAGTCACTGATACAAATAATTATGTTATAATTGCTAAAGCTGCTGCAAGTGGCACTGGTGCTAGTGGTGTTACAGGCACAGCAGAATATCAATTAAATACTAATCCTGCTTTTTCTATATTAGGTTATGGATGGGGTGCAGGAACGTGGGGATTATCTACATGGGGTACAACTAGAGCTGGTCTTGCAGCACCGGATTCAGTACAATTAGACTCAGGTAAATGGTCTTTGGACAACTGGGGTGAAGATGTATTAGCACAACAACTTAATGGTGGTTTATATTACTGGGATACTTCTGCTAGTACTTCAACAGTTCAACGTGCAGTTAGTTCCACAGTATCAAATGCACCTACATCTAGTAGGTTTGTATTAGTTTCAGGTACAGATAGACATGTCATTTGTTTTGGAACAGAGACAACAATAGGTACACCCTCAACTAGAGATGATATGTTTATACGTTGGTCTGATCAAGAAAATGTTAATGAATGGGCACCAACAGCTACAAACACTGCAGGCTCACAAAGATTAACAGATGGATCAAAACTTGTTACAGCTAAACGTTCACGTGGTGCTGTATTAATTTGGTCTGATACTGCATTATATCAAATGTCTTTAATTGGAGCTCCATTTGTTTTTGGTTTTCAACAATTAGGTTCTGCTTGTGGGTGTGTAGGATTACACGCAGCTGTTGAATCTAATGGTAGATCATTCTGGATGGGCATAGATTCTTTCTTTGCATTTGATGGTTCAGTGCAAAAAATACCGTGCAGCGTAGAAGATTATGTATTTAAAGATATAGATGAAGCATCACAAAAAGATACATTTGCTGGTTTAAATACAGAGTTTAATGAGGTAACGTGGTTCTATTGTTCTAGTGGGTCTAACGTTATTGATCGTTGTGTAACTTTTAATTATCAAGAAAATGTATGGAGTATAGGAACTTTAGCTAGATCTTCATGGTCTGATAAAGGAGTGTATGGTTTTCCATATGCTCTTGATTATTCATCTACAGACACAACTAGCACAATCAGTACAATAACTGGTTTAACAGCAGGTAGAAGTTATATGTATGCACAAGAAAATGGTAATGATGCTGATGGTGTAGCTTTAGCTTCACATGTTACATCTGGTGATTTTGTTATTCCTGAAGCTGGTGAAAGATTGATGTCAATAAAAAGATTTATTCCTGATTTTAAAAACCAACAAGGAACAGTTAATGTAGAACTTAATTTTAAATTATACCCTGCAAGCACTGCTACCACTAATGGACCTTACTCAGTTACAACATCAACAACTAAAGTTGATACACGTGCACGTGGAAGACAAGCTTCTATAAAAATATCAACATCTGCTATTGACACAGCATGGCGATATGGCACGTATCGTGCAGATGTACAACCGGATGGTATGAGATAATGGCACAGATAAATATACCAAGATTACCACAAGCACCTTCTGAATATAATGAAGCGCAAATTAATCAATTAATACAAACACTAGATCAGCTAGTGCAATTATTAAATAGTTCTTACACACCAGAAACACTTCGTAATGATGATGAAGCTTTTAACTGGTTTATTGCATAATGGCTAACGCATATAAAAAGGTAATGGTAACTAAGTCGTCTACGGGTGACCATAGTATATATACATGTCCTACAGCTACGACAGCTATCGTTAAAACAGCATGGGTGTATAATGGTTCTGGTGGTTCAGCACAATTGACGTTAAAAATCAATACTACAACCATTGCTTATGATGGCGCTGTAGCAGATAAATACACAAAATCATGGTTTTATCTAGGTTCTGGTGATATAGGTGTATTGGAAGCAGGAGACATATTAAAAATTAACACAAACGCACAGCCAATCACTGTGTATTTAAGCTTATTGGAGATATCATAATGATTGAAAACATACAAAATACTTGCTATAAGGAGAGATTATGCCTATAAAAGATGACGGAGTAGTAGAGTACGTTGAGATTGACGGCGAACAGGTACCAAAGATTGTCGTTCCAGCAGAAATAACTATCACCAATACGGAAACAGGACAGGAATACGGTTCAGCTAAAGAAGCTGAAGACGATGTTGCAGATCCTGCAACTGCTACAAAAGCGGAACACATCAGACAAGATGTAGTTATCCAAGCAGCAATTCACAAAATATTAGAAGGTAAAGCAGGAGACGTATAATGTTAGGTGCATTAGGAATAGGAGCATTAATTGGAGCATTAGGTGCTAAACAACGTGGTGGCAACATGCTTAAAGGTGCACTTACTGGTGCAGCTCTTGGTGGAATTGGAGGACATTTTTTTGGTAAAGGCATAGGTGGCGTAGGCGGAAAAGGTGGCATCTTTGGTTTTGGAAAAAGCATGATGGGAAATTTAGTTCCAGCTGCAATGATTGGCATGGGAACTGAAATGGCTGGTCAACAAGAAGCAAACCAAGCAGCGCTAGCTGGTAGAAGAAGATGGCTAGATGAAGAAGAAGAGAGAAGAATTGCAAGATTAAATAAAATAGCTGGCTACGATGTAGCTGATTCTAAAAACTTTTTAACCCCTAATAAATTTTTTGGTTTAGCAAGAGGTGGAATAGCTCAACTTCCAGGATATGAAATGGGAGGAGAAGTTATAGAAGAAATGGGTGAAGAAGTAGCGATGTCAGAACCACATCCAATGGAAGGTTGGCATGATATGTATAGTAATATGATTGGTTCTGGGGAAATTCCTAGTAGTATGTCATTTGACGAATTTATGGAAGAGATTGTTCCACAATTAGATATTGATATTCCAATGGCAGCACGTGGTGGCATGATGGAAGTAAGTGAAAATTATGATGAAGAATTAATGATGAATAGTGGTGGCATAGCAAGAGTTCACGCTAAAGATGGTTTATGGGCAAACATACATGCTAAAAGAAAACGTATTGCTGGTGGTAGTGGAGAAAAAATGAGAGCACCAGGATCAGCAGGTGCACCAACAGACAAAGCTTTAAGACAAAGCCAAGCAACTGGTGGCATAGCTGATTTAGACATGCGTAGTGGTGGTCATTCCATAGGACCAGGCACTGGAACATCTGATGATGTACCGGCAATGTTAAGTGACGGAGAGTTTGTTGTCACAGCGAAAGCTGTAGAGAACTTAGGCGGTGGTGACCGTATGGAAGGAGCGAAAAGAATGTATTCAATGATGAATCGTTTAGATCCTAATTCCCAAACACCTGGAGAGATGAATTATGTTGGGCATGGATGATAGATTGGAGATTTCTCACTCTTGAAGATATAGAGTGGGTAAATAAGGTTGGCAAACAAATGTTTGCTGAGTCGGAGTGGAAAGAAGGAGAGTACGATGATGAGAAGATAAAAAAATATCTTCACCATGTCGCGAATCATCCCCTCTATATGTGTGGACTTATAGGGTTAAAGGATGATAAAAAAGCTGGCTTTCTCATAGGTCAAATTGGTGAGTATAGGTTTATGAATAAACTTGTTGCTCGTGAAAATGAATTATGTGTATTGCCGGAATATCGTGGTAGCATGGTTGCAATCACGTTAATGAAAAAATTTATTGAGTGGGCTAAGACAATGAAGGCAGACGAAGTTTTATTTGAACCATCAACAAACGGTGATATAAATAAGTTTGACGCTATGGCTAAGAGATTAGGCATGGAAATGACTAGCAAAACATATAGGAAAAAATTATGAGTTTACCAAGTTTTGGAGATCCAAATGTAAGTACTCCTCCAGTAACGGCGCAACAGTCATATCAAATGGAAGCACCTGAAATTCAAGCACGTAAGCTTGGATTAATGGATATTGCAGGAAGATTAGCGCAAGGAGAACAACCATCTTACGCTGGATTACAAATACCAACTCAACAAATTGCAGCATTTGATCCACAACAACAAACAGCATTTAATTTAGCATCTTCAGGAATAGGTTCATATCAACCATACATGGATCGTGCAGCAAGCTTTGCACAAAAAGCAGCAGATCCAACAGCATACAAAGATTTCATGAATCCTTATCAAGATGAAGTTATACGTTCAATAGAAGATCAATTTGCAAAATCAGAAAATCAACAGAACTTAGCAGCAGCTCAAGCTGGTGCATTTGGAGGAGCGAGACAAGGAATTGCAGCTTCTGAACTTGCAGGACAAAGAGCAAGAGCAGTAGGAGAAGCACAGGCTCAAGCTTATAACCAAGCTCAATCCATGGCAAATCAAGTTTTCGGTGGTGCAGCACAAACTCAAGCGGCATTAGGTGCTCAACAACAAGGTCTTGCAGGTCAAGATATTAACACTCTTCTACAAACTGGTGGAAGACAACAACAACTTTCTCAACAAGCATTTGACGCTGACTACAGACAAAAATTACAACAAATGTACGAACCATATCAACGATTAGGATTTGTATCAGACATCTATCAAGGTGCTCCAACAAGTGCTTCATCATTGACAATGGCAACTACACCACAAGCCAATCCAATGTCACAAGCAATTGGAATGGGAATCACAGGGTTAGCAGCATATCAAGGATACCAAAACTCACAACCAACAGGAGTTTAAATGAGCAAGACACTTAATCGTCCTATGTTTAAACGCGGACCTGATGGTCAGATGAGACAAGCTAAATTTATTGGTGGTATACTTAGAGCTGCACCACAAGTGTATAGAGCAGCAAAATATTACGCTCCTAAATTTTCAAATATTCCATACAACATAAATAGAATGGTTAATCCAAGAGCAGCAGGAATACAAAATCCTGTGGTTGGAAAAACTGGCCCTAGAAATTTTGCACCTCTTAATAAAAAAGGAAGACCTGGTGCAGATACATATGATTTTAGATTACAGGAATGGAGTGGTAAATTAAATAACTTAAGAAATAAACATAATTTAACAGCACTAGAAGCTAGTGGTGTAAAAGGTGTTAAAGGATTACCACAAGAAGTTATAGATCATTGGAAAGCTATTCCTAAAATGCCTACAGGAAGAAAAATAACTGAACAACTTGCTTATCCATTTACATACTCGATGCTAGACAATTGGACCACGGACCATTCTGAAGCTGCGTCTAATGTAGATGTAGAAGCAGGATCAACTGTTGAATCAGAAACAGAAACACAAACAGGGACAACAGAAGGACCAACTGCTAGTGGTGTTATACCAGAAGTAGAAGGACCAATAGTTCCTGGTAGTGATAATATTCCTGATGATAGTGTAGCAGATTTAGATTCTAATGATGAATATGATGGCACTGGAACCACTGTAGGTGCTGCAGGTGGACCAATTCCTGATTTAAAATCAGAGGTGCTGGCAGTTGATGATACTATATCAGAAAAATCAATTGAAGATTATAAAGCCGAGCTCCAAGGCATTATGGGTAAAGAAGATGGGACAATGGGACCTCTTATGTTAATGCAACTTGGTTTAGGTATGATGGCAGGCAAATCTAATCAACCAGGGTTTGCTGGTTTTGCTGAAATATTAGGTAAAACCGGACAACAAGTTCTTCCTATGTGGATGCAACACATGCAGAACAAACGAAAAGAAGATAAAGAAATTGCACTTGCGGCTTACGAAATGCTACGAGAAGATCGTGCAGCAAAAAGAAAACGTGCAGACGATTTAACTGATTGGGTTTGGAAAGAACAGTATAAATTAGATGATTGGGTCACTAAAGAAAATTATAAAAATGCGATGAATCCTCCAGGGGATTTATCTATGATTCAAATGAACACTCCGTTTATTGGTCCTAATGGAGAAATGATTGATAACTGGACAAATGTAAAACAAGTATTTTCTAAATCACCAGAAGCTTTAAGTATAATAGCTTTAGGTGATCCTAATATTCAAGTTGTTCCATTTAATATGACTGA
>CETH01029099.1_pt1 | contig 10163 bp, 5 predicted proteins | sample 361461 | NCBI WGS metagenome assembly CETH01 (sample SAMEA2622695, study PRJEB7988) | marine metagenome | isolation source: saline water (ENVO:00002010), including
TGAGTGTGGTGGTACAGCCGAACTTGATGAATGTGGTGTATGTGATGGTGGTGGAGCTTCTGATACATGTTGGAATGGAGATTTAGTTTGCGATATTTCTGAATGTTTAGATCAGCCTGTTAATTATCCTGATTGGGATATTAATGGAGATGGTGTTTTAGATAATTATAATGATTATGAAAATAATGGTTCTATAACAGCACGTGTCTATGAAGATGGTGTGAATTTAACAGATTCTGGTGATTTAGTTGCTGCATTTGTAGATTCTGAACAAAGAGGTGTTGGTATTGCAACTGTCATACCAGAATTTCTTGGTGGAGGATATGCATTTTTAATGATGATATATTCTAACGAATCTTCAGGAGAAAGTATTAATTTTAAATATTATAGTGCATCTAATGATGAAGTTTTTGATATAGGTACTGTTGTTGAATTTGAAAATAATATGACTTTAGGCGATGTAACCAATCCATATATTTTAGAAATTATGACAGACCTTGATGTTGTCGTTGATTTATCAGGAGGATGGAATTGGTTCTCTTTAAATGTTTTTTCTGATGATATGTCGCTTAATAATGTTCTTAATGGATTAGAACCTGGAAGTGCTACATATATTAAAAGTTTTACAGCATTTGCAGATTATTATGAAGGTTATGGCTGGTATGGTCAATTATCTCAATTTGGTATTAGTAATACAGAAATGTATAAATTGTATTTAGTATATGATGAAACATTAGAATTTACAGGTTCTCCTGTTGATGTAGCTGATACTCCTATCACGCTTAATACGGGTTGGAATTGGATAGGATATACTCCACAAGTTCCCTATGCAATAAATTATGCTTTAAGTGGTATCGGTGCTGATAATGCAACATATATTAAGGGCCAAGCAGGTTTTGCTGATTATTATACGGGTTATGGTTGGTATGGTCAGCTTTCTGAAATGAGTCCATTTGGAGGATATCAGATTTTTATGGTTAATGATGATCAATTTACTTATCCTTCTGATGGCTTATTATCTTCAAATTTTGATTATAATAAAAATAATACAGAAAGTGATTTTATTCTAGATGTTAACCCACATGATTATGAATTTAATGGCTCTGCTACAGTTGAGGTTATTATTAATGGTAATAGAATTGATAATGTGAATTATTCTTTAGTTGCTTTTGATGATGATGAGTGTATTGGTATAGCTAAGCCATATCAATTTCCATTAAATGATTTATATGTTTTTGGTTTAATGATGTATAATAATAAAGAGAAAGCTTCTTTATCATTTAAATTATATGATGAGAATAAAAATGAATATATTGATTTAGAACAAAAAATTAATTTTATTCAAGATATGCGTTTGGGAGATGGTTTAAATCCTTTGATTATGACTAATTCTATTGATATTCCTGATGCTTTTGATATTTCAGCAGCATATCCTAATCCTTTTAATCCAATTGTTAATTTTGATATTAACTTAAATGATGATGCATTTATATCTGCTTCTGTTTTTAATATTTCTGGTCAAAAAGTTGCTGATATATATGAAGGAAATCTTAGTTCTGGTATGAGTACCATATCATGGAATGCAATGGGATTTGCAAGTGGTATATATTTTATTAATATAGAATCAGCTAATGGATTATTATCTTCTCAAAAAATTAGTTTATTAAAATAGGATTTTTAAATGTTAAATAAAAAATATTATATAAGTATACTTTTTCTAATTGTAAATTTTATTTTTGCAGATCCTCCAATTTGGGATATAGATGGTGATGGTGTTTTGGATAATTATAATGATTATGAGAATAATGGTTCTATAATATCAATCGTATCAATAGATGGTGCAACCAATTATATTAATGATGGAGATATGATAGGTGCTTTTGTTGGAGATGAGTTAAGAGGTGTCTCTCCGGCATATGGATTACCTCCATTTTTTGGTGGTGGATATAATTTTCAAATGGTCGTTTATAGTAATGCTTCAGATGGAGAAAATTTAACATTTCAATATTATGATGCATCTTTTGATATTATCTATGACTTATCTGAAACGTTAGAATTTACTTCTAATATGATAGTCGGAGATGCATTCAATCCGTTTGTGTTTACATTAAATATTGATGATGAATGTCCAAGTGGTATTTTTGATTGTGCGGGTGTATGTGATGGTACTGCAGTTGAAGATTGTGCGGGTGAATGCGGTGGTGATGCAGAATTAGATGAGTGTGGTGTATGTGAAGGTAATGGTGATTGTGAGGAAAGTGATCTAGTATATACAGGAATGCCTAATTGGGATTTAAACGGTGATGGAGTTCTTGATAATTATAACGATTATGAAAATAATGGTTCTATAACAGCTATGGTAACTACAGATGGTTCTTCTAGTTTTAGTTTATCAGGAGATATGATAGCATGCTTTGTTGATGGAGAGCAGCGAGGTGTAGGTGTTACAAATCTCGTTCCATTTGGCCCTTATCAAGGAACCTATCAATTTCAAATGATGATTTATAGTAATGTGTCAGATGGAGAATTATTAACATTTCAATATTATAGTCAATTAATTGATGCTGTTTATAATCTAAATGAATCTTTAGAATTTGTAGCTAATATGACTGAAGGGACTGTTATAAGCCCATATATCTTGACATTTAATCCAGGTGATGATATTCCAGATCCTGTTTATGGATGTACAGATGCTAATGCTTGTAATTATAATCCTGATGCAACTAATGATGATGGGTCATGTGATTATCCAATAGAATTTTATGATTGTAATAATCAATGTTTATCAGATATAGATGGTGATGATATTTGTGATGAGTTAGAAATATCGGGCTGTACAAATCCAGATGCTTTAAATTATGATTTAGAAGCGACCGATGATGATGGGTCTTGTTTAATCGTTGGTTGCACTGATATTAATGCTTGTAATTATAATCCTGATGCTACTGCCAATGATGATTCTTGTGAGTATGCAGAAGAAAATTATGATTGTGATGGTAATTGTATATTAGATATTGATTGTAATGGTGTATGTGGTGGAGATTCTTATGAAGATGAATGTGGTGTTTGTGATAATATTCCACCTAACGATTGTGTTCAAGATTGTAGTGGAGAATGGGGTGGTAATGCACAGATAGACCAATGTGGAGTATGTGATGCTGATTCTAGTAATGATTGTATCCAAGATTGTACGGGTGAATGGGGAGGAGATGCTATTATAGATGAATGTGATGTTTGTGATGGTCCGGATTTAAATGGTAATGGATATTGTGATCCTCAGTGTCCTGATAATTATGTTTTAAATCCACAATTTCCTAATGTTAATGATAATAGTGTATGTATACCTGATTTATTTGTATATAATGTCTCAACTGTATCTGCAGGCTATTTATTTTATCAAGTAACTATTAATGGTGAGCCTATTGAAGGTAATGATTGGGTTGGGGCTTTTAATGGTAGTGTTTGTGTTGGTTCTCAAGTTTGGGATACAGGTGAATGTTCAAATAATATATGCAGTATAAGTGTTATGGGTTATGATAATGATTCATTTACAGAAGGCTATATGTTATATGGAGATGTCCCAACATTTAAGATATATGATTCATCTGAGAATATTTATTATGATGCTTATCCTACAGAAAATATCGGATGGGAAAATTTTGGATTTTCTGATATAAGCTTATTATCTACTCAAATACAAGGTTGCACTGATGAAGCTGCTTGTAATTTTGATTTAGATGCAGTTGAAGATAATGGTTCTTGTGAATATCCTGAAGATAATTTTGATTGTGATGGAAATTGTATAGTTAATATTGATTGTCAAGGTGAGTGTGGGGGATTTGCAGAACTTGATGATTGTGGAATATGTGAGGGTGATAATTCTACTTGTACAGGATGTACTGATTTAGAAGCATTGAATTATGATGAAACGGCACTGATAGATGATGGATCTTGTATTTTTGATTTTGATTTACCTCCTCAACTATTTGAGTTTAATCAATCATCACAACAAGCTTTTTATTTTTTTGAAATTGTTTCTATAGATAATATTTTATTAGATAATAATGATTGGGTTGCTGCTTTTAATGGAGATATTTGTGTAGGTTCTAAAAAATGGGATATTTCATTGTGTGGAGAAGGTGTGTGTGATTTACCTATTATGGGAGATGATAATGAAAATTATTCGGATGGTTATATGCTAGAAGGAGATATTCCAACATTTAAAATATATGATTATTCTGAACAAGAATTTTATGATGCTATTCCATCAGATAATATTGGTTGGGAAAGTAATGGTACTTTTGTTCTTGATTATTTAAATGTTTTTCCAGATTGTTTTGATCAATTAGGAGGTGATGCTTTAATAGATGATTGTGGTGATTGTTCCTCTCCTGATGATTTTAATTCTGGTCAAGATGATTGTGGAGTATGTTATGGTAATAATGAAGATCAGGATTGCGCCGGTGTATGTTTTGGTGATGCTTTAATAGATGATTGTGGTGATTGTGATGGAAATAATGTTTCTTGTAGTGGTTGTACAGATCCAAATGCATTGAATTATGATAATACTGCAATTATAGATGATGGATCTTGTTCATATACTTTGCCTGTATCAATTGATTTACATGAAGGTGCTAATTTAGTTAGTTTTTATGCATTGCCTGAAAGTTTAGAATTTGAAAATTTTGTTTCTCCTATATTTAGTTCTATTCATGGTGTGATAACGGAGGGTAGTGCAGCTACTTTATTAAATAATCAATGGCTTGGTAGTATATTATCAATAGATCCTTCAAATGGTTATTGGTTTATTATGGATGATGATGATAATTTAGAATTTGATGGATATCCGTTAGATAATAATTATGAGTATTCTTTGCATACAGGGCCAAATTTAATATCATTTCCTTCTTCTGAAACTTATTTATTAGAAGATGTTTTGCCAGATAATCTTGAAGGTATAGTTTATGGTATTATTTCAGAAGGAGCTTCTGCTTATTATTTAGATGGTAATTGGGTTGGGCTTGAATATCTTGAAGGAGGTAGAGGATATTGGTTTAAATCATATGAAGATATATCATTTTCATTTGAAATAAATGTTGATGAATCCATTGCTGCAAGATATATAGATTATAATAATCAAGTATTAGATAGATTTAAATATATTCAATCCAGTGAACAAGCTTTTTATTATTTTGATAATATAGAAGAAGCTGAAGTAGGAGATTGGATTATAGCATATAATAATGATAGTATTGTTGGGGCTGAAAAATGGGAAGGTTATATTACAGATATTGCTATTATGGGTTATATGAATGATCAATATAGTTTCTCTAGAGAATATTGTCAAATTGGAGATGTGCCTAGATTTGTTTTATATAAAAATCAAACAGGGGAAGAAATGCCTTTAACTGGTAATATTAAACCATGGATGTCTAATGATATATCCTATATAGGTAGCTTGTTTTTAGATGAAACAGAAATACCTAATAATTTTGGTTTAAATAGTATTTATCCTAATCCTTTTAATCCTACTACAACAATAGATTTTTATGTGCCTGAAAATATGAATTTCAGTTTATCTATATTTGATTTACAAGGTAGATTGGTTGAAAATATTATAAGTCAAAGTAGTGTTGGTAATTATTCAATTGATTATAATGCGAATAATCTATCTAGCGGTATTTATTTTGTTCAGTTACAAACTTCTTCATTTATTGATAATTCTAAGATAATTCTACTTAAATAAAAAATCTTATGTATTCTATTAATTGCATTGTTGAATTGATAAATAATTTTTATCTTTTAATAGATGCTTAAATTGTCAAAAATATATTTTATAGCTATTATTCTTATGTTTGTGCTACATGCATCAGATTATAATACCCTTATTCTTTTGGAATTTGAAAATACTACACAAAGTAAGGAATATGACGATTTACGTCATAAATTGCCAGATTTAATTAAAGAATTTGTTTCGTTAGATGATAATATTAATATTGAGTATGGAGGCAAGATTGAACCATATCTTGGTATTGATAATCCAGATTATGCAGATGCATTGCTTTTATTAGGCAAGTTTTCAATCGAAGGTATTCAAGCTAGCGTTTCCCTTGAATTATATGATTTATCAAGCTGGAATAAGGTGAGTAGAGATTTTTATTTTTGCAACTTATCTAATCCTGATTGTTTTATTTATGAGTTAGATAATTATACTACTAATTTATTACCATTTTATTTTTCTAATGATAGAAAAGAATATGATATTGAAGATGTTTTATCTGATTCTTTGATTTCTACTGATGGTATAATTACAGATGATTTGTTTCTTGCTATAGATAATTTTGCAGTTGAGGCTGAACTTAATTATTCTTGGGATAAAATATCAGATGGCGGTTCGCAATATGGTGATAGGTATTACAAAGATATAGACAAAGATAATAAAAATAGATTAATTTCAAATAGTAGAGAAAAGAATACAGAACGATTAATAGCATATTTTAATAAAATAATTTTAAATCCTTATGATGTTACAATGCAAGATATTAGGATGGAATATGACCAGGTGAAAAATGGATATGTTAATTTAACTGTTCCTGTAACATATACAGTTAAGAAAAATTTGATTGAGGATATGCTTACAACTTTACCTCATTTAAGTACTTCTCATAGTATTGGTAATTTAGTTATTAAGTTTTTTGATTCAGATTTTATTATCTCAGATTATGCTAGTCAATATAGCTTTATGAAATATCAAGTGATTCCAGTGTTATTTCTATCAGATGAAATCGGTCGTATCAATTATGTTTATGTTGATGATTTACATGGAGATTTAATTAATGATTTTAATAATGATATATTTGCTGAATCTTCAAGTAAGTTTTATCCATTATTTGCCATTACACCAGGTAGTGATAATATTCAAATTAATTTAGATATGAACTCTTTAGATATAGAATACAACTTTAGATTATCTGTTGATAATATTGAAAAGTATTCTAAAGTAGCAATTAAGTTTTTACATCAGACGGAGATCGAATCTATCATTAATCAAATTTATGTTTCAGATGAATAAAATTGAGGGAAATAACATGCAAATAATTTTTAAAATATTATTAATGATTGCACTCATAGTTCCAAATTTAGTTGCAGATGATACTTTAGTTAATAATAATGATGTTATTATTAATAGTAATTTAGAAGAACTACCAGATGCTATTTTGAAAGATTTAGATAAAAAAAAGGTGAGTATTGCCAGCTTAATTGAATCTAGGCCTACTTTAATTAGTTTTTGGTTTTTAGCTTGTGAGCCATGCAAAAAGGAAATGAAGTATTTAGATGAATTTAATATTAAATATGCTGATTCAGGTTTTCAAGTTATAAGTATAAATACAGATGGTTCTAGAGCTCTTAGTTCAGTTAAGCCCTTTGTTAATTCAAAGAAGTATTCTTTTAGGGTTTTAAGTGATCCACGTTCTAAGTATCAAAGAAAATTAAAAGGTACTAGTTGTCCTTTTACAGTTATGGTAGACCATAATGGAAACATTATATCAAGACATGTAGGTTATAATCCTGGGGATGAAAAGAAACTGGAAGAAGAAATAATACAGCTGATTGATAATGCTCAAGCAGATACGTTATATTTGAAAACTAGGCCTAAAACACCAGATTCTAAGAGCTCTTTAAATGGTATAAATTCTGCATTAGATAATGATGATAAATAATTATATCATTTCTTTTATTACTTTTTTTCTTACGTTAATTTCTTTTGTTTTCTCCCAATTAGATTTTGGTGCAAATTATGAGCTTAAATATTCTAATGGTAAGGATAAAGATGGTAATAGCCTTAACGTATTTGAGAATTATTTAGATATGAATTTCTATTATAATGATTGGTATTTTTATAGTTTGTTAAGATATAAGAATCCAGCTCTTGTAGGTATTAATACACAAAAAATAGAAGATATTTATGATATTTTTTATTTTGAGTATTATAATGATAATCTGCAAATACAAATAGGTGATTTGTTTCAGTCATATGGATCTGGTTTATCTATGCATACTTATGAAGATAGAACGATTGATTATAATAATGCTTTGAGAGGTATGAGTGCTATTTATTATATTAATGATAGTTTAGATTTATTTTCAATGTTAGGTAGTAATACTTTCTATTCTCGTACTTCACCAGGTAGTGTCGAACCAGATATTTTTATTGATAATGAAGTCGCTTTAATAGGGGCTAATTATCAGAATGATTATTTTGATATGCATTATTTAACACAATTTAATAATCAGAGTTTGACTTCCAGCACAATCACTAGTATGATGAACCTTAGTACTGCTTTGGGTGATTATTTGAATGATAGATATCCACCTTTATCTGATGGACCTTCAGATTTTAATATGCAGGTATTAGAACATAATTTAGGTACTACAGTTTATATAAGTGATTTAGAAATTTATTTTGAAAAATCTTGGGTGTATCATAATAAAATAGAGGCTGAAAGAATTTTAGGAAATAGAGTTTATTTGTCATCCTATTTTTCTATTAATGATTATGGCATTCTTTACGAATATAAAGATTATAATACTCCATATTATTTTTCAGTATTTTCTAATCCACCAATTGTCTTTAGGGAAAATCCTTCAACTTTAATTTCTAGAAATTTACATAATGTTGATTTTAGTAATGAAGCAGGCCATCATATTTTAATTAATAAATCATATTCTGATCAGTTAAATATTATATTTAGTTCTGCTTGTGCATATAATCATTTAATTAATAATTCTTCATTAGAGCCTAATTTAGGAGAAGTTTTTAGTGATATGTTATTTCAAAATGGTGATTTGGAAGAGTATGCATCACTTAATCCTTATAGACAATTATATTTTGAGATTAATGGATGGACAAAAGATGATAATCTATTTTATAAGTTTGGTATTGATAGATATTTAGAATATGGTATAGGTAAGATAGTTAAAGCTATGACAATACCAACTCAATTTACACTCAAACTTAAAGGTGGTAATTCTTTATCCGCATATTTAGAGCATCAATTAAAAAAAGATTTATTAACTCTCGAAGAAAAAAAATATGTTTATTTTGTTCCTTCATATAATCATTATGGCAAATGGATATTATCATTATTTGGAGATTTTGAAATTAATGAAGAAAAATATTTAGGAGCTGATATTACATATTATATAGCTGATAATAATATTTTATCTGTTTTTCTAGGTTCGCAAAAGGGAGGTCTTGTTTGTGCTAATGGAACTTGTGTAATGCAACCTGATTTTGAAAAAGGATTCAAAGTAACATCTAAGATTATATTTTAGGTTACATTTTGATACTTTTATTTGTTTAAAAAATTATTAAGTTAGCTGTAGTAGATTCTTTTAATTAAAGGAGACTTGAATCATGAAGAGATATTTATTAATTATAGTATTATTTATTGCTTTTGTTTATACGCAAGATTATTGTGCCGGTGATCAAATTAGTTTAGATCATCAAAATGCGGAACATGTTGTTGGAGCTGGTACTGAAGATTATGCAGATGGCAGCTCTTTTAAATTATCAGATTGGAATGGTGATTTAAATGGTGGTGAATATCATGTTATTTTTGTTGATATGAGTGCTAGTTGGTGAGGGCCTTGCCAATCAGTGGCCCCTGACGTGGATGCGTTAGAAGAAGATTTTAGTGAGTTTGGAGTTAAGTTTGTTACTTCATTATCGGATGTTGGTTCTCCTTATTCAGCATCACAATGGCAAAGTAATTTTGGTGATAGTGAAACTCCTTTAGTATTAGATGCAAATGCAAGTTCAGTAAGTATGTTTGGGTTGCTTCATGACTCTTGGAATGCATATCCTACCTTTGCTTTGATTGATCATACTATGACCGTTAGAGCAAAACCATGGACTCTTAGTAGTAATAGTAATTCTAATTCTTGTGATGGTAATAGTAATACTATAAATGGTTTTAGTGGAGGAAATACATCAGATTTCATTCAACAGTTAGTTGATGAATGTGGTTCTTTATGTGAACCTTGCTCGGGTACAATGGATAGCGATGGAGATGGTATCGCAGATGAATGCGATGATTGCAATAATATGATTGGAGATGTTACAGATGATTATATCATTGATATTTTAGATATAGTTAATG